>MDTB01169806.1_pt1 | contig 14407 bp, 16 predicted proteins | sample 811161 | NCBI WGS metagenome assembly MDTB01 (sample SAMN05326650, study PRJNA326480) | marine metagenome | isolation source: seawater | place: Mediterranean Sea | collected 2009
GGAATTGGTAGACACAAGGGACTTAAAATCCCTCGAAGGCAACTTCGTGCCGGTTCAAGTCCGGCCCCGGGTACCAATTAATGATATATTGATAAAATGAAAGCTGTAATTTTAGCTGGTGGATTAGGTACAAGGATTTCGGAGGAAACTGATAATAAACCTAAACCTATGATTGAAATAGGTGGCAAACCTATTCTTTGGCATATCATGAAATCTTATTCCGCTTCAGATGTTAACGACTTTATTATCTGTTGCGGTTACAAAGGCTCAATAATAAAGGAGTACTTTGCTAATTATTTTATGCATATGTCTGACCTTACATTTTCTATGTCTGATAATGAAATGAAAGTTCACAATAAGAACGCCGAACACTGGAATGTAACTTTAATCGATACTGGGCTTGAAACCATGACGGGCGGTAGAATTAAGAAAATAAAAAAATTCGTAGAAAACGAAAAAAGTTTTTGCTTAACATACGGCGATGGATTAAGTGATATAGATATTGCTGATTCTATAGAGTTTCATAATACAAACAACTCACTGGCAACTGTCACAGCTGTGTACCCTCCCGGTCGCTTTGGTTCATTAGACTTGGATGGAATCAAAGTCAAAGGCTTTGAAGAAAAACCTAAAGGAGATGGAGCGAGAATCAATGGAGGCTTTTTCGTCCTTTCGCCTAAAGTAATTGACTTCATAGATGGAGATAAGTGCGTATGGGAAAAAGAACCAATGCAAAAGCTTGCACTTGCAGACAATATGTCGGCATATCTGCATGATGGATTTTGGCAGCCAATGGATACTTTGAGAGATAAGAATTACCTTGAAGAACTTTGGTCGTCAGGAAAGGCTCCGTGGAAGAAATGGTAGAAGTTTCTGCTTTTTGGAAAAATAGGAAAGTCCTTGTAACTGGGCACACAGGCTTCAAAGGAAGTTGGATGTGTCTAGTCCTTCAACAACTAGGTGCTGAGGTTCAAGGTTTTTCTTTAGAGCCTCCAACTCCAACTAGCCTATATAAAGAAGCTTCCGTAGGCGATGACATGTTAGACCTTAGATGTGATATCAGAGACAGATCGGCAGTCAAAGCTATTTTTAAAAAATGTAAACCTGAATTTGTGTTTCATTTAGCAGCTCAGCCTCTCGTCCGTTATTCCTACATTAATCCTGTAGAGACTTATGAAACAAACTTTATGGGAACATTGAATATTCTAGAAGCGATTAGATATACAAATTCCGTAAGTACGGCAGTGATCATTACTACTGACAAGTGCTATGAAAACAAAGAAAGAGTTGAGGGCTATAAAGAAAACGAAGCAATGGGAGGCTATGATCCATATAGCAGCAGTAAAGGGGCTGCAGAATTACTCATTTCTTCTTACCGAAACAGCTATTTCAAAGGCTCGGATAATAACGAACGGGAAATAGGTCTTGCTTCTGCTAGGGCTGGAAATGTAATAGGCGGGGGAGATTGGGCTCAGGACCGACTTATTCCAGACATAATCAACTCTATAGTTAAAAAAAAGAAGATCTTGATCAGAAATCCTCATGCTATAAGGCCTTGGCAACATGTATTGGAACCTGTTTTTGGTTATCTGAGGTTAGCAGAGTGTCTTTCATTAGGTCCCTCAGAATATTCAGAAGGCTGGAATTTTGGTCCTAATCAAGATGATGCTAGGTCAGTAAAGTGGATAGTAGAAAAATTTTTAGATATATGGGGGTTAGAAAATGGATGGGAATTAGAAAAAAATCTGTCACCGCATGAAGCACATTATCTAAAATTAGATTGCTCGAAATCTGCTGAAAGATTAAAATGCTTACCATTACTTTCTTTGGAAGAATCCTTAGAAATGGTATCTGCATGGCATAAAAATTTCATTTTAGGCGCAGATATGAAGGAATACTGTTTTCAAGAAATTCAAACCTTCATGAAGAAAGTAAATATCTAAATACACTCAAAAATTACTAAAAACATGTCAAATAAAGAAGATTTTATAAGAGTTCCATACGGATCCACTGTTCATGGTAAAGAAGAAATTGATGCTGTTATGAAAGTCCTCAACACCTCGACTCAAATGTCAGTCAATGTGCAAAGCTTTGAGGAACAAATTTCCAATACTTTTGATAAGAAGTTTGGAGTCATGGTCAATTCTGGTACATCTGCTTTATATCTTGCTGTAGAAGCCCTAAAGCTTCCAAAATATTCAGAGGTAATCACTCCTGCACTCACTTTCGCAACTACTGTAGGCTGTTTAGTTAAAAATGACTTAATACCAGCATTTGTTGATGTGGGATCTGATACATACTGTATAGACATTAATAAGATAGAAGAAAAAATCAACGAAAATACCTCCGCAATTTGTGCTCCGGATCTAATGGGAAATATATGTGACTGGGAAGTTATAAAAAGCCTGTCTGTTAAGTATAATCTTAAGATAATCCATGATTCTGCAGATACTTTAGGTGCAAAATTAAATGGGATACCAACTGGATCATTCTCTGATATTTCTATTACAAGCTTTTATGGATCTCATGTTATTAATGGAGCAGGGAATGGAGGTTTTATAGCTACAAACGATGAAGACATCTATAAAAAATGTAGACTTTTGAGGTCTTGGGGTAGAAGCTCTTCTTTATATCAAGATAGTGAGGCCATAGAAAATAGATTCAACGTTGAATTAGAGGGAATACAGTATGATGCAAAGTTTGTTTTTGAAGAAATAGGCTATCAACTTGAACCTTCTGAAATATCTGCCGCTTTTGCAATAGAACAATTAAAAAAACTCCACCTAAACTCTTCATTAAGAAATAAACATTTTGATTCTCATACAGATTTTTTCAAAAAATTCGAAAATTTTTTTGTACTTCCAAATCAAAATAAACAAGCTACAACTGCTTGGCTAGCCTTTCCTTTAATTGTAAGAGAAGAGGCTCCATTTAACAGAACGGATATGCAAATCTTTCTAGAAAAGAGAAATATACAAACTAGGGTAGTTTTTACAGGAAATATTTTAAGGCAACCTGGCTTCAAAAATATAAATTGCATAGGTGAAGCTGAGGATTTTCCTAATTCAGATATAGTAATGAAAGGTGGAATATTACTAGCCTGTCACCATGGTCTCGATGAAGAAATGCTTAATCATCTGTATGGAAGCTGTGAAATATTTTTGGAACAGTTTATATAGTGACCTGAATTAGGCAAATGCAAAAAGATGTACGCCAATTAATTTCTAAGATTAAATCAGATAAAAATTTCAAGATTTTAATCCATGATTACAATGGCCATGTAGGCTTTATCAAGCCAATTTTACATTTCGATTTGAATAGTGATACCCTTATAGAAAGACTTAAATCTTGGAGAAATGAGAATATATCGGCTTATCTAGACCAGACTCTTGCTACATCTGCAGGAACAAAAAAATGGTTGGAGAATAATGTTTTAAAAAACGACTCTAAAGTACTTTTTTTAGTTTATGACAATTTTGATGTACCAATAGGCCATATTGGTTTATCGGACGGCCTTGTTACAGACTCTTTAGTTGAGATGGACAATATAGTTAGGGGAGATAAGACTGCTCAAAAAGGTTTAATAAGTTTAGCTTTATATGAATTGATATCATGGGTATTTATTTCAACAAGTTGTAATAAAATATATCTAAGGGTTTTTTCTGATAACTTCAAAGCAATTTCAATCTACGAAAACTTACAATTTACTCATATAAATAAGGAGCCTTTAAAAAAGAATGTAAATGAGGGTGCGATTAAATATGAATTCTTAAAATCTAATAAGAATGCAGATATCTACTTTTGCTACATGGAGCTAGCAAGAAATGATCATTTCGAGAATTATGTGAATATAAAAAACTTCAATGGATGAAATAACATTGCTTCATTAATAACTAATCGTGAAATAATAATAGGTGAAAAATATGATACTAACAGCAGGTCCTTCAATAACTGAGAAGGAGATAGAATATGTAAACGATGCTGTTTCAAATGGGTGGAATAATAATTGGAATTCTTATTTAGTGAGACTAGAGGAAAGTTTTAAAGAAAAATTTAATATGAAACATGCTCTTTTAACTTCATCCTGTACAGGCGGTATGCATATGGGTCTTCGGGCTTTAGGAATTCAGAAAGGCGATGAAGTAATTGTGCCTGAATTAACTTGGGTAGCTACAGCATCAGTCATACATTATCTTGAGGCAAAACCTATATTTGTAGATGTAGATCCTGATACTTGGACCATCGATCCTTTATCTTTCGAGAAAGCTATTACATCTAAGACTAGGGCTGTAATGCCAGTTCATTTATACGGTCATCCAGCAAAGATGGATGAAGTCATGAAGATCGCTAAAGCAAATAACTTGCTCGTTTTAGAAGATGCTGCACCAGCTATTGGTGCGAAATCTAATGGTCAATTTTGTGCAACGTTTGGTGATGTAGCCGTTTTTAGTTTTCAAGGTGCGAAGATGATGGTAACTGGTGAAGGAGGCATAATATTAACAAATGATGATGATACTTTTGCAAAGATAAAACAATATGCCGAACATGGAAGAAGCACTGATCCAAATAAAACATTTTGGATTGAAACAATTGGATACAAATATAAGATGTCTAATATTCAAGCTGCACTGGGTTTAGCTCAATTTGAAAGATTAGATGAATTAATAAACAAGAAACGTGAAATATTTAGTTGGTATCAAGATAGATTATCGCAGTTTTCAAATATAAAACTGAATGAGGAAGCTGAATGGGCCCACAGTATATATTGGATGACTTCCATGTTATTTGAAGATCAAAATATTTCAAGAGACAAGCTAATGCACTTAATGAAAGAGGATGGAATAGATTCCAGACCTGTATTTCCCACAATTAGTAAATATCCAATGTGGTATTCTGAATGTGAAAATCCAGCAGCCGTCTCTATTAGCGAAAATTCTATAAACCTCCCAAGTGGCCATAACCTTACTCAAAAAGATATCAACATAGTTTGTGACTCTATAGTCAAGAACTTACGATTATAGATTCTCTGATGAGCACTAGGGAGCTAGCCAAAAAAATAAGAATAAACTCTTTGAAAATGGTCAATAAGGCTAGTGCCTCCCATATCGGAAGTGCACTTTCTATAGCAGATATTGTGTCAGTTCTCTACGGTGAGATAATGAAGTTTGATTCAAGTGACATTAATGAAGATAGGGATCGTTTTATCTTAAGCAAAGGTCATGCTTGTGTTGCCGTATATTCTGTTCTAGCTGAAATGGGTTTTTTTCCTAAAAAAGATCTAGAAACATATGGAGAGAATTCTTCTTGGTTGATGAATCACATTAGTCATAAAGTTAGAGGAGTTGAATTTTCTACAGGAGCTCTAGGACATGGACTATCTTTTGGTGTTGGGAAGGCCCTTTCTGCAAAAATGCAGAATAAACCCTGGAAGACATATGTTTTACTTAGTGACGGTGAAATGGATGAAGGTTCAAACTGGGAAGCAATGATGTTTGCTTCCCATCATAAACTTCGTAATTTGATTTCCATTATTGACTACAATAAGTTGCAGAGCCTGGAGAGTATAGAAGCTACTTTAAATCTAGAGCCTCTTGTAGAAAAACTTGAATCTTTTGGCACCGAAGTCATAGAAATAGATGGGCATAATCATGATCAACTCGTAAAAGCTTTTAATCAGGAGACGACTGTCCCAAAAGTAATTCTAGCTAACACCATTAAAGGAAAAGGTGTTGATTTTATGGAAAATAATGTAGCTTGGCACTATAAAAGCCCAAATGATGAAGAACTTGATTACGCAATCAGAAATTTGGAATCAGAATGAGAAATCAATTTATTGAAACTCTTACTAAATTGGCTTTTAAAAATCCAAAGATTGTACTAGTTGTTGGTGATCTTGGTTACGGAGTAGTTGAACCATTTGCTGAAAGTTTTCCAGATAGATTTTTTAATTCAGGCGTAGCTGAACAAAACATGATGGGTTTTTCAGCAGGACTGGCTTCTGAAGGCCATCATGTTTATGTTTATTCGATAGCTAATTTTCCAATTTTCAGATGCGCAGAGCAAATCAGAAATGATGTTTGTTATCACAATCTTGATGTGACCATAGTTTCAGTAGGTGGAGGTCTTTCCTATGGAAATCTAGGCTATTCTCATCACGCAATCCAAGATTATGCTTTTATGAGAACACTGCCTAATATGAAAATCCTTTCTCCTGGAGATCCAACGGAAGTGAAAAAATGCCTTGAGTATCTTGATAAAAATCCATGTCCTTCATACTTAAGATTGGGTAAAACTGGTGAGAAACATTACAGCAAGATGTCTGAAAAGCTAGATTTGGCCTCACTTAACTCTATAAGAAAAGATGAAAAAGCTAATAAAGCAATAATAAGTACAGGCGCTGCCTTACAAGATGTAATGAATATAAGGGAGTTGGATGGACTCTCTTTAGATATCTTCTCATGTCCAATATGGGGAATTAATTTAAAAATTGATGATGCATTACTAGAAGGTTATGAAAGAGTAATAATTGTTGAAGATCATCTAAAAGATGCTGGTTTTGGGTCTTGGATTTTAGAAAATACAGATAAGCTTATGAGAGACAAGTTCGATCTTATAGGTCTAGAACCATCTGTTGCTGGCATGGTTGGTTCTCAAAGTTGGCTCAATTCTAATGGTGGTATATCTCCTGAAGATATTTTGAAATCATGTCTTTAATAACAATTGTATGAAGCAGGTAGAAAAAGATATTTCAATAGTATTGCCTACATGGAATAGGGTGAAAGAATTAAAACAAACGCTTCCAAAACTTTTATCAATTTGTAACGAAAAAACTGAGGTTATCATTATTGATAATGACTCAGATGATGGAACTAGAGAGTATTTAATGCAGGTTTCGGAAACTAATCATAATATAAAATTAGTTTTCAACAATCAAAATATAGGTCCTAACGCAACAATATTTATAGGCCTCTTGGAAGTAAATTCTCCTTACGTGATAATCTTTTGTGATGATGATTATGTCAATGGAAATTATGTAAATGAATGTCTTGAAATATTTGATAATAACCATAACGTGTCTGTTATTTGCTCTATTCCTGAGCAATTACAAAGCCTTGAAAATACTCTTAATTATCATAAGAATAAAAACTTTAAGTTGTATAAAAGAGGCTCAGAAGCTGTCAAAGAAGCCTTTGTGCGATCTTCGGTAATTCCTGGCACTGCTTGGAGGATGAGCGAACTCGATTTGATGCAGTGGCCATTGGGCCTAGGAAAAGATTGTATTTATCCGCAAGTTAAAACTTCAATAGATTTGTCACTTAAGGGCGATCTTGCAGTCTTATCTAGATCGAATACACAAAAAATGGAGGTTGAAGATCTTTTTTATGGTTTAAAAACAAGACCATTCAGACCAAATGATTATGGCGTTTTAGAGAGAGCAAAATATCTTATACCCTTAAGAGCAAATAAAATTATAACTTCTAAGGAGTATTTCATTTTATTGGTTTTTTTAGCTTCATGGATTCGACCAATTATTATTGAACTTGAGAAAGAAGACAAAGAAGCAGCAAAAAGAATGCAAGCTAGTTTGAAAGATAACAAAGATCTGTTTGGCGCCTTTTTGTATAGTTCAATTCGCCATAATGAAGGCCTTAAGTTAACATTAATGATTAATATTTTGAACCCTTTGTACTTACTCAAGCTAGTTAGAATAATTATTACAAAAATTTATTAACGAAAGGTGAAAAAAAATAAAACTGTTTTAGTTAGTAGAGGATTCGATCCTTTACACACAGGCCATCTAAGAATGTTTCAGGAAGCAAAAGAATTGGGCATTGAAGCAGAATTTAACGGAAATGGTGTTAAGGAGTATGCCAAAGTAAATTTTGCAGACTCGAAAATAGCTCCTGCAGTCAAACTAGGGCAAAGGATATTCCATTAGAGTGATAGATATTACAGACCAGCAGAGGTTGATAAACTTCTTGGAGATCCAACACTTGCCAATAAAGAACTTGACTGGGAACCTAAAAATACATAACAAGATACGGTTAAGGAGATAGTAGATTTTGAAGTAAAATTTCTAAAGTAGAATATCCCCTTTTAAAAAATTTTATTGGGTTTCAATAGTCGATATTCCACTATTAGATATGAAATAAAGTCCTTTATGCTTAATTACATTAAACGGATAGCTTCATTGATAGGCGAAAGAAAAAAATTTGTGCCCTTCTTAGTCCTGTTATTTTTATTTAATACGTCACTGGATTTGTTAGGTTTAAGTTTGATTGTTCCCTTTATTTCCATCCTTTCCGATCCCACATATCTAGAAAATTCATCATATCTTATAGAATTAAATAGTCTCTTCAATGTAACCAATCATAATCAAACTATCCTATTACTATGTGTGATTTTATTAGTTATGTTTTTTTTAAAACTCATATTCTCAATTTTAGTTAATTACGCCATCCTTAGATTCTCTTTTAATACTTTAGCTTATTTGAAGATTAAACTCATGAGCGGTTACCAGAATATGAACTATTCAGATTTTTTAAAGCGAAATAGTAGTGAATATATACAATCTTTGCTTGATTTTAGTGGAATATTTAATGGGAGTGTTCTAATGCCTGCCCTAAGGTTAATGGCAGAGCTAATAATTTGCGCTGGAATTTTAATATTTTTAGCTACCTCCCAAGGAATATCATTACTCATTCTCTTGTCTTTAATAACCATCTTTGGCTTGTCCTTTGACTTCTTTACTAGGAAAAGACTGAAAAATTATGGTCAATTTGGAGCGGCTGCTAATGAGCTTTCTATACAATCTGTAAATGAAGCAATGCAAGGCTTTAAAGAGATACGTGTTTTGGGAAAAGAAGAAAGTTTTTTTAAAGACCTCGAGCTGGGAGCTAAAGGCAACTCAAAGTATGCTATTTTGTCCTCAACTATAGGCATAATGCCAAGATATATTTTGGAATTTATAATCATCCTCTTTATTGTTTCACTAGTTTATCTTGCCTCAAGCGATACATTCTTTGAAGTGAGTTCGATCATACCTACCATAGCGGTATTCGGAGTAGCATCTATTAGATTATTACCTTCGACAGGAATGGTTATGAACGCAATTTCAACAATCAGACTTGGCCAATATGCGACTGACAGACTCTATAGTGACCTTGTAAAACTAGACAACATAAATGTAAAGAGATCAAATAAAATAAAAAAATTCAATTTTAACTCTCTAGAGTTGAAGAATGTCTACTTCAAATATGATAATTCAGAAAAATGGGCAATTAGAGATCTTTCTCTAAAGATCAATGCAGGAGAGAGTATTGGTATAGTAGGTACCTCTGGATCAGGTAAGACAACTTTAGTAGACCTTATTTTAGGATTATTAGATATTGATCAAGGTGAGATTTTAATCAATGAACGTCCCGTTTCCGAAAATTTAGAGTTACTTAGGTCGAGGAGCGCTTATCTACCTCAAGAAATTTTTATCACAGATAACAGTCTTAAAAAGAATATAGCACTAGGTATTAATGAAGAAGATATCGATGAGAAGAAGATTTTGGAATCAATCAAGAAGAGTTCTTTGGAAAGTTTTGTTGAAAGTCTAGAAGAAGGTATTGAAACTAAATTAGGAGATAAAGGAGTTAGGCTTTCTGGGGGACAGAGACAAAGAGTAGCTATTGCAAGATCTTTCTATCATGAAAGAGATCTCTTGATAATGGATGAATCTACAAGTGCTTTAGATAGCTCAACAGAGCGGGTAATTACACAGCAGATAGATCAACTAAAAGGTTCAAAGACAATAATTATAATTGCTCACCGAGAATCTACCTTAGATAACTGTGATAGAGTGATTGAATTGCAGAATGGTATTCTGAAATCTTAAAAAATAACATTCGAATAATTTGTCCACAGAATTTTTAATTATATGAACCTGACTAAAATATATCTTACACTTTTGTTTCTACATAAGAGGTTTGCAAATACAAAAAAAAATATTGAAGCTCTTTTGGATAATAAACTTTCTTCAAGAATTTGCTCACATTATAGAAAAGGAAATTTTCAATTCGTAGACTTCGAATCAAATAAATTTTTTGATTGGTTTGCTAATATTAAAAATGAAAATTTTGAAACTTATGATGAGCAAACTTTTTTCTTTAATATTCATACAAAAAAAGGAACACATAATTTAATATCTTTACTAAAAAAAATATTAAAACTTTAGTCTCCAGATTAATAAATAAAATAGAATCTTCAATATTTAAATAACAAAGCAAGAAAAAATTTGACAACTTTTAAGGCGATAAAATTTCTGTAATTAGGATGTTAAGAATATTTCTAACTCTCTTTTCAATTTTAATTGACAATTTTTTATTTTTATTTTCAAAAAGATATTCTTATCAAAACATATACTGTTCATCTAACTTAACAAAATGGAGACTTTTGGAACCTTTTATAAATAGTTTTGAGGGCCCATGTATTTTATTTCCAGATTCTATTGAGAGAAGGAACAATCTCATTAGCCGCTTAGAAATCAACAAAATTAAAAATTACCCTCTTGAAAGAGTCAAAATAGGATTTAATTTCTGGTCAGAAATATTAAATATATACAGAAGGCAAGAACACCTTACTTTTTATGAGCTCATCCATCTTACAAGGATCAAAATGATTGTCATGAGTCTTTTTGACTTGAAAGGCAATAAAAATTTTTTTTTTGCTGATGATGACTTCGAATTAACAGCTGAATTATTAAACGAATTAAAATTAGAAAATGTTAAAACAATTCTATTATTTCATGGAAGAGTATATGATCATTTTTATGATTCTGATTTAACTATTGGTTTCTGCAAGAGCCAATTAGAACAAGCAAAATTCAAAAATAAAAATCCAAATGTGTTAGTTTCGAATTTTTTTAAATGCAAAACTATAAAAAAAATAAAATCACTAAAAAGAATAACTTTTTATGATCAGCCTGCTGCTGATCCGTTTTATCCCCATGAAACAAAAAATAAAATTTTAGAAGCTTTAAATTCTTTAAAAAAGCATAAAGAAGTTTCTTTGCAGATATCTTCTCACCCTCTAAGTTCAAAAAAATTTAATGTTAAAGATCCAGAAGATCTAGCCTTGACAGCTTGTTCTACTATTGCTTGGGATAATTATTCAAAAGGAATTCCAACTTTGATGTTAAATTTTGATAACATTTTAGAAAATTTTGCTCATTTAGAAGTTTTTAAATTTTTTTCAGCTACTTCTGGCAATGAACTTTTAGAAAAAATAGAATATTTTATTAGATCTCCTGAGGATTTTGAAAATGAAACTTCTCAATTTTTTAAAACCATTAAGAAAAATATTTTTTTCAAAACATCATACAAAGACTTGATAGGTGCAATCAACTCATTATGAATAATCTATCACCAATTGTTATCTTTGCTTTTAATAGAGAAAAGCATCTTTCAGTGCTGATAGAGAGTCTTAAACATAATAAAGAAGCAAAAGATTCAAATTTATTTATTTTTTCTGATGGACCAAAATTGGATGAAGATATAACTAAAGTAGATCAGGTAAGAAAATATTTAAAGTCCATAAAAGGATTTAAATCAATAAAGGTGTTTGAGCAGGATTCAAACCTAGGTCTTTCAAAATCAGTTATAAGTGGAGTATCAAAGATTATTAATTCGGAAAAAAAAGCAATTATCCTTGAAGATGACATGGTTGTATCGCCAAATTTTTTAGAGTACATGAATATTGGATTAATAAAATTTCAGGAAGAAAAAAAAATAGCTAGTATTCATGGCTATTGTTATCCAGTGAGAGATGATTTACCTCATTTTTTCTTTTTAAGGGGTGCAGATTGTTGGGGTTGGGCAACTTGGAAAGATAGATGGGAGTTAATAGAATTAAATCCAAATATTCTTATTCAGAAAATAAAAGAATCAAATCAAATTAAAAAATTCAACTTTGATTGGTCTTATGATTATTTTAAAATGTTAGAAGATAACTTAAAAGAGAAAAATGATTCATGGGCTATAAGATGGCATGCATCTATGTTCTTAAAGAATAAGTTAACTCTTTATCCTGGAAAAAGTCTTGTAAGAAATAATGGAGTGGATGGGACAGGCACGCATAGTGAGAAAAGCAACTATTTTGATATAAATCTCTCCAATCAAAAAATTATTCTTGATAATTTAGAGTTGAAAGAGTCTCCAATAGCATATGATTCTTTTAAAAAATTTTTTCTGCAAAGAAAGTCTTTATTATTTAAATTAAAATCAAAGCTTAAAAACTTGAAGTGGACTTAAAAAGACTTAAAAATTTTATAAATTTTTTTAGACCTAAATCAATTGAGTTTAAAGAAGGATTTTCTTCTTGGAATGAAGCCTTAGATAATCATTCAAAAGGATATTCTGACGAAAAAATTCTTAATAATATCAAAGAAAGTGTCATGAAAGTTTTAAGTGGAAAAGCGAAATATGAAAGAGATGGTTTTCTCTTTTATGATCATAAATTTATTGATCTTTTACTTATTCCATTTATTGAATTTCAGAAAGAAGAAAATATAAAAGTTCTTGATATTGGCGGATCATTTGCAAGTATCTATCTTCAACATAAATTATTGTTAGATGAATTTAAAAATTTATCTTGGGTAATATTAGAGCAAAAAAACTTTGTTGAAGAGGCACAAAATATCTTTGAAGATAAAAAACTTATTTTTGAAGATTCTTTGGATAATATCGAAAATTTAAATACATTTGATATAGTTTTATTTTCAAGTAGCATTCAATATTTTCAAAACTTTGAAAATGTTCTTAAAACAATATTAAATTCAAAGCCTAAATTCATTCTTATTTTAAGAACTCCATTTCATGAAGGCGAAGAGCACAAAATTATGATTCAAAAGTCAAACATAGGTTTTAAATCAAGTTATCCTGCTCGTGTTTTTTCGCGTAATAAGTTCTTGAAGTACTTCATTGATAATTACGAAATAAAAATCCAAAATCTTTCTGATATTGAGGATATCTTTTTCACAAATCATCAAACAGAGATTTCTTTTAGAAATTATTTATTCTCTAAGCATGACGAAAGATAAGATACAAAAGACTGTTTTAGTAAGTGGAGGTTTTGATCCACTCCATATAGGCCACATTAGAATGTTTAATGAGGCTAAGTCGCTTGGAACTAAACTTATTGTGATCCTAAATAATGATGATTTTCTTTTTAAAAAGAAGGGTTATTTTTTTATGAATCAAGATGAAAGAAAGGAGGTTCTCAAAAATATTAGCTCTATTGATGAAGTTTACTTATCAATTGATGAAGATTTGACTGTTATTGAGAGCATTAAAGAATTATCAAAAGAAAATAAGATTGATTTTTTTTGCAATGGCGGAGATAGGAAAAACATTGAGGATATCCCAGAGTATGATATCTGTAAAAGATTAGGAATTGAGCTTATTTTTGATTCAGGAGGAGGAAAAATTCAATCTAGCTCAGAATTAACCTCAAATTTTTTGGATAAACAAAATAATTTTGAAACTGTAAAAAAACCTTGGGGTAAATATACTACTTTTGATCATCAGTCTGACTTTCTTTTAAAAAAAATAAATGTCAATCCTGGCGAGAGACTATCACTACAATCCCATGATCACAGGGCTGAAGTATGGGTAGTAGCAAAAGGTATAGCAAATGTTCTTCTCAATGAAAGAAGCCATCAACTAAAATCTGGGGAAACAATTTTCATACCCATTGGCGAGAAACATATGTTGTCAAATGATTTTCCCGAGGAATTGATACTCATAGAAGTTCAATTAGGAGAAGATTTAAGAGAAGATGATATTTTTCGTTATGAGGATAAATATGGGAGAGGATAAGTAAAAAATTTTGGCGAAGTTAGTTACAATTCCATCTATTGAAGACGAAAGAGGATCCCTGAATGTCTTAGAGGAACTTCTGCCATTTGAAGTTAAAAGGATTTTTTATATTACCAATCCAAAAGGAGAAAGAGGAGGCCATAGACATCTAAAGACAATTCAAGCAATCATCTGTTTAACGGGAAAATGCGAAATTTTTATTAATAATGGCAAAGACACCTCTAAATACAACCTAGACAGTAAAAATGAGTGTTTAATTCTGGATCCTGAAGATTGGCATACAATGTCAAAATTTGAGGATAATCCTATATTGTTAGTTTTGTCATCTGAAAAATTCAATCAAAAAGATTATATTCATGAGCCATATTAATAGAAACTCAAAAATCTATATCGCTGGACATAATGGTATGGTGGGTAGTTCCATAGTAAGAGTTTTAGAAAAAAATGGATACTCAAATCTACTTGAAATAGATAGATCAGAGTTAGATTTGATGAATCAAAAAGAAGTAAAAGATTTTTTAAAAAATGAAAAGCCTGATTTGGTA
>MDTB01008990.1_pt1 | contig 14406 bp, 15 predicted proteins | sample 811161 | NCBI WGS metagenome assembly MDTB01 (sample SAMN05326650, study PRJNA326480) | marine metagenome | isolation source: seawater | place: Mediterranean Sea | collected 2009
GGTGAAACTTATTCTGGCATAAAGGATGAAATTATTTCCGGTGAAACTTATTCTGGCATAAAGGATGAAATTATTTCCGGTGAAACTTATTCTGGCATAAAGGATGAAATTATTTCCGGTGAAATTGATTCGGATAATGATGATTTAGAATCTGTAGATATTATGGATTTTGAAGTAGATGATAATATGATTATTTAAATAAATAAGTATAAACTTTTTTTTGTAAATAATTATATAATGGGTGACAAAGATGATAAACGTAAATTGCAAGAAGTTGCATTATCACCAATTTTTATTAAAAGGAAGAGATTAAATAGAAGATTAACTTTATCTGACTCAGAAAATTCTGATGATGATTCTATTGATAAAGAAAGTGATTCTCCTTCAACACCAGAAGATGCGGAGTTAATTACATTTGACACTAAAATAGAATCTTTGGAAGACTTGATTACATTAGGTAAGAAATATGATAGGACTAAAAAATATGACTTTGATATGAAAAAGTTAAATAAGATGATTCCTGATATTGAAAATATAAACAATTTTATTGGTTTAGGTGATATCAAAAATAAATTAGTTGATCATATATTATTTTATTTACAGTCAAAAAATTTAAAAATAGATGAGAAAGAAAAGGATATTATGCACACAATAATAACTGGTCCTCCAGGTGTTGGAAAGACAGAATTTGCAAGAGCTTTAGGAAAGTTATATTTAAGTATGGGAGTTTTGAGAAACAATAAATTTGTAAAGGTAACAAGAGCTGATTTAGTGGCAAAATATTTAGGACAAACTGCAATAAAAACCAAAGAAACAATAAATAGATGTAGAGGTGGAGTTATGTTTATAGATGAAGTTTATTCATTAGGAAATAAGGAACAAAGAGATTCATTTTCTAAGGAGGCAATTGATACTTTAAATGAACATCTTACAGAGATGAAGAATGATTTTATATGCATAGTTGCGGGTTATGAGGAAGATGTTAAATCTTGTTTTTTTGCTTTTAATAAAGGTTTACAGAGTAGATTTCCAATAAGATTTCAAATGGAGGGATATGATTATAAAGATTTATTCAAAATTTTAAAACAGAAAATAGACAATACAAAATGGACATTAGATGAAAAAATAACTGAGTTATTTTTTAAAGATAAAATGGATCAATTTGAATATTATGGAAGAGATATTGAGAATTTGATTACTTTAGTAAAGAGATGTCATTCGAGAAGAGTTTTTACTTTAAGTAAATCAGAAAAAACAAAAATTACAATGGAAGATTTAAAAAATGGTAGTAAATTATTTTTTGACAGTAATAAAGAGAAAGAAAAATTTAAATACGATTCAATTTATATTTAAAAAAATAATGATTTTACATGAATAATGAGTTTTTTACTATATCAAAATGAAAATGTTATTGGTGTTTTTGACAATCACAATAAAGCAAAAGAAATGGCTCAAGCAATTATGAATTTTGGATGGGCAAGTGATTTTAGTGTAACTGAATATAAATTAAATTCTATTTTCAAGGTCTCAACAGTTGAAATTGAAAATCCTAATAATGTAAAAGAAGAAACTGAAGAAGAAAATGATGAATCTAACAGTGAAGAAAAAAGAAGTTTACAAACTAAACTTAATGTTTTAAAACAACAGAAAGATAAGATAGAAGAGAGCAAGGCGAAGTTCGAGGTCGATTTAAAACTATACAATGAGTTCAAGAAAAAACTAGAAACTGAAACAAATTTTACAATTCCGGAATTATTTGTAGATAAATACAAAATATTTCATCAATTAGATGTGGAAGATAACGTATCCTGGGAATCCTTTTCAATGTTATACAAGGAACCCGATTTTTATGGAAAATATTCAAATGTCTTTGAAGTAACAAATTCTTTTGATACTAAATTTTTAAAAAATATAGATTCTGAGACTGAAGATTCCGACAGTGATAGTAGTGAAGAGTCTGATATAGATTCTGAAGGAATAATTGAAGTAATTCAAGTTGTCAATTCATCTGAAGAGAATTCAAGTGAAGACTAAATAAAAAGATCTGTCTTACAGATCTTTTTATTAATAGTTTTTTCTCGATAAATATATATATGTATTCAAAAGATGATTTTGATTTAATTAAGGATAAATTAAATGATATAGAAAAAAAGGCTAAGAAATATTACCAAGATAATTTTGAAGAACCAACTAAACAAGAATATGATGATGTTATGATGGAAATTAAAAAATATATAAAAGATAAAGGATTGATAATTTATGGTGGGTATGCACAAAATTCTCTTATAGGTGAGAAAAATAAAAGAGATGAATTTTATGACGATACTGATAGGCCTGATTTAGAAATATACAGTCCAGATCCAATTGGTGATTCAATGAGAATGGCTGACATGTTATTTAGCAAGGGATATAAATACGTAGTTTGTGAAGAGGGAATACATAATGAAACATACAAGATATTTGTAAATTTTTTAAATTTTAGTGATATTTCATATATGGATCCTTATGTTTTCAAAAATTGTCCGTATATTATTATTGATGATTTGAAGTTAACACATCCACATTTTATGCAAACAGATGCATACAGAGTCTATTCAGATTTATTAGTATCAAATTTTAGACTATCCAAAACATTTAATAGAATGACAACTTTGATGAAACATTATCCTTTTGATGATAAAGCAGAGTTCAATGTATTGAGCTATAAAAAGACAGAGGAAATTGATAATGTTTTAAGATTTATAAGAAAACATATAATTCACAATTCAGATTTGGTAGTTGTTGGACATTATGCATACAATTACTTGGTAAAGAAATTAGATGATAAACATGAGATAGATGTTGAATATATACAAATAGTATCATCAAATTTAGATAAAGATTTTGACAAAATAACTAAAATTTTAAAAGAAAGATATGGTAAAAAAATTTATTACAGAAGATTTTATCCTTTTTTCCAATTTTTCGATAATAGATATGAGTTTTCATATAATGGAAAAGTTGTATTAAAATTATATGGTAGCAATGAAAGATGTATTGTTTTTCAAGAATCTGAAAAAAAGAAGACTAAATTTGGAACATTCATATTAATAATGCTTTACTTTTTAATAGATTACAACTTTGCAATAATTAATCAAGATCAAAAAGAACAAGATAATTTCATGAGTCTAATTATAAGGTTAAATAAAATTAGAAACAAGTATTTGGATAAAAATAATTTGACTATATTAGACAAATCTCCATTTGAAGAATTTACTTTAAAATGTATTGGTAAACCATTGGATCCAATTAGATCTGCAAGATTGAAAATGACTGAAAACAAAGAAGCTGGTAAAAAAATAAAATTCAGATATAATCCATCGGGAAAACCAGGTAAGATTCCATCTTTTAAATTTAACAATACATCAGGTAAAGAAAAGAATTAAATTATTTCCTCTCTACAGAAAGGACAACTAGTATTATTTTCCATCCATTCACCAATACATTCTTCATGAAATCTATGTCCACAATTTAATTTTTTTATTTTATTTTCAGATTCATAATTTATTAATTCGTTCAAACAAATTATGCATTCTGTTTTCATAATTTTTTTATTACTGTATTTTCTGGGAGAAGAATAATTTGGCATATGATCTCCTTTCAATTGTAAAGTATTTGATAATGATTCTCTTTCTACTCTACGGGCTAAATAACTTTGACCTTTTACCATCATTGTCATTAATGTAAAAAATCTGAATTCATACTGCGTGTTTTCTATAGAATTATCTATAATATCACCAATTACTGTATTATCGCTACTAAAATTCTTAATTAAAAAATAATATTTGCCTACATCAAGTACGTTATCATTTACATCAATTAAATGCTTGTCGGTAACAATAAATGCTTTCATATTTAAGCCATTCATTAAGATTAATCAGAAATTATTCTTTTTCATCAATATTATGTTTAAGTAAAACTGTTTCTCCATCATCAGTATATATTACATCTCTTGATTGTGATTTATCTTCTTTATCAACTAAAATACTTCCATCTTCATCCTTATAAACAGGCTCTTCTTCAGTATCGTCTTCAACTGGACTACTATCATCTTCAACTGGGGTGGTATTTTCTTCCTCATCATCTAGACAACATGTTTGAAACAACATTGCCGCAACCAAGTATGGGTCAGCATTTGAACTTGGTCTATGATCAGAAATAAAAGTATCTGATACTGTAACCGAATTAGATTCACTATCCCCACAAGTAAATTCTTCTAAATTATCTATTCTATATTCATTTCCTGAGCCATAAAATTGCAACATCATATCATGACTTTCTTCCAGTTTTTTTACAAATTTATCTAATGTCTCTTTTTTATTATCACCTCTAGTTTTTACAGTACTAAAATGAGGAACTAATCCAGAGCAATGCCAATAACCTGGAACTATTTTTGGATCAAATGATATTATGTATGAATATTCTTCACCTAGCTTTTGTAAAATATATCTTAAAATCCATAATTGATCTGCAGATTGAATTAAATCTATTGGTCCTACTTCCATAACCCATTGACCAGGAGTTTCTGATTGATTAATTCCAGTTATCATAAGCCCAACATCAATAGATTTTCTTAGAAAATCATCTATGAAATTTCTGCCAAAATTGCCTTCAAATCCTACACCACAATAATAAATATCTTCTGGTTGTGGACATCCACTAGATGGAAAACCAATAGGTCTATTAGTAGTGGGATCAACTATATAAAACTCTTGATCAAACTTACAAAATGGTTCTGAATCATCTTTTTCATCTAAAAGTGATTTTACAACAAATCTAAAATTATTACCCCACCTGTTATATTCATCTTTATAGGTATCACACATGACAAGAACTCCATCTTCTTTAAATGGATCATTACAAATAAATTTTGGATCTAAGATAACAACAGAGGAATCTTCATCTGTTAGTTTGCATTTTGTCCCATCAATTTTTAACTTTTTAATATCTTCTAGTTTTGGTATATTTGAAGAAGGAATAATTTTAGTCAACGATTTTGTTTTATGTTCACCATCAATCCATATGTATTCAACTGTGAATAACTTCATTATTTTATAATACTGCTTTTTTATTTAAGTAACTTTTCGTTAATTAAAAAAGTATTTTCTAAAGTAAATTATTAATGTTAGGAATAATTCTTATAATTTTGGTTTTTTTCATATGTTTTTCTGAGTCTATATCTCTAATCTTTCCTAAAGTATTGAATTTTAATCCAAGAAAATCTGTTGATAACGAATGTTTATCTAAAATACCAATAAATGACATCTATCAGTGTTCTTTATTGTCAGAATTAGTTTATGAATTTGATTATGGATATAGATATGAACCTACCAAATGTATTAATTTTTTGAATAATAGAAATTTTAAATGTCCTAATTTTAAATTTATCAAATTTATTAGAAATAAAACAAACCTTAATTGTTTAGTTACTAGAAATGATGTTGATAGAAAATACATTGTCGTATTTAAAGGATCAAATAAATTAATTAATTGGTATTTTAATATTCAAACAAGAAAGATAAATTTTGAAGATGATTGCTATGTTCATAGAGGATTTTATCAACAAATATTAACAGGAGATATTTTAGGTCAATTAAAAAAGCTAATAAAAAATTCTGAAGACAATTATGAATGGTTATTTTGTGGACATTCAGCAGGAGGAGCCCATAGTTTATTGAGTTCATATTTATTATCAAAAGAATTTCCTGAAAGAAAATTTAACACTTTCTCATTTGCTACACCAAGAATTGGAAATAAAGCATTCGCAGATAAATTTTTAGATAAATCTAATTTGAATCATTGGCGTATAAGCTATAAAAATGATTTTTTTACGGCAATTCCGTTTTTTAACTATAAACATTTCGGCTATTCAATTAGATTATCTCCTGATATGATTAAATGTGGAGATTACAATAAATATTTTACTTTTTCGGTATTTAAATGTAATAGTTTATTTGACCACAATCCAAGGTTATACACAAGAGAATTAGAAAAAATTGTTTTAAAAGATTGATGCCAAATATTGAATATGAGAAACTTGGTTTTATTATTGTGTATGGCTAGTGTGAGTTCCTTTATAAATATAGGTCAACGTATTCGAACAAATGTTATTAATGGAATTGCTGATGAATATTTTGATTTTAATGAAACAGGAATACCTATACAAAATCCTCCACCACAACCTGGGGTTAGAATTATTTTTAAACCTGGAGATGAAGGAGTACAAGAATTTCTAAGAAAATTAAACGGAGATGGAGATGGAGATGAAAGAGAACCAAGAACCTTTGGAAATAGAGGAGGAGGTGGTAAAAAGAAAAGCCAAAATTTTGAAGTTTATAAATATAATGATTTAAATTTTGATGATATTGGTGGATATGAAAATATTAAATCTGAATTAATGCAGTGTAGTGATTTATTAACTAATTATCAAAAATATCAAAAATTTAATGTAAGAACTCCCAAAGGTTTATTATTAGAAGGTCCACCTGGCAATGGAAAGACTCTATTGGCTAAATGTTTTAGTGGAGAGACTAACTCTTCTTTTATTCCAGTTTCATCAAGTGAATTTCAAGAAAAATATGTAGGAGTTGGTTCATCAAGAATCCGTGAATTATTTGCTTTGGCTAATGACAATACTCCTTGTATTATTTTTATGGACGAAATTGATGCTTTAGGAAGAAATAGAGGAGGAGATAACGATGGTTCAAATGCTGAAAGAGATAGTACTTTGAATGAACTATTAATTAAATTGGATGGTTTTAAGAAAAATAAAGGAATATTTTTGATGTGTGCTACTAATAGAGTTGACTTACTTGATCCAGCTTTACTAAGACCGGGAAGAATTGATAAAAAAATTTTTATTGGAAATCCAGATTCAGCAACTAGAGAAAAGATTATTAATATTCATAAGAAAGGAAAACCATTAGAAAAGACAATTGATATGGAAGTTTTATTAGAAATGACTAATGGTATGTCAGGCGCCGAAATTGAGAATCTATTAAATGAAGGAATGTTAAATGCCATTAGAGAAGATAGAGAAGAGATTTTGATTACTGATTTAGAATACGTATTAGGAAAGGCTATTGCGGGCTACACAGCTAATCAAAATATTTTTAGTCCTGATATGATAAGAAGAATTGCAGTTCATGAAATGGGTCATGCAATGACAGGATTATTACTCAAAAATCATTCTAGATTATCCAGAATTAATTTAAATTTGTGGTCACCAAGAAGTCCAGGATACACTATATTTGAAACCAATGATATTGATTCAAACATATTAACTAGAGAAAAATTATTTTCGCACTTGGTTGTATTATTAGGTGGTCGTGTAGCAGAAGAGGTATTTTATGATCAAAGTGTAACAACAGGCGCATCAAAAGATTTTGAAGAGGCACATAAATTAGCAGAGAAAATGATTTTATATTATGGAATGGGTAAAGAAAGTATATATTCAGTAAATAGTGATAAGTCCAAAGAAGTAATTGATACAGAAATAGTCGAATTAATCAATAAAGCATTAAAAGTATCTAGATATATGGTAAATAAATGTAAAGACATTATCGATGAATTATCAGATAAATTAATTTTAGATAGATCACTAAAACGTGAACAAGTAGAAATGAAAATTTTCAGAAAATATAAATGGTTGTATGATATTGATTTTGAAAATGTCTTATTATAAATAAAAACAAATTTAAATTTGTTTTTATATATAAAACAAATTTAAATTTGTTTTTTTTTATAAGTTTATATATATGAGTCAAAATAATAAAACAATAAATTTAGAAATAAATGGTAGGATATTTCCTTCATGGGTTGTAAAAAATTTTAAAAAATTTACCTTACCAGAAATTATAAGAAAAGAGGGAGAAGATCCGTGTCAAGAAAAGTTAAAAAAGGAATTAACAACTTATCAAAGATTTCTTGGTCAATTTTTAAATTATAGATCCCCTTTTAATGATATTTTAGTTTTTCACGGTTTAGGATCTGGTAAAACTGTTTCAGCAATTAACATATATAATGTGTTGTTTAATTTTACTCCAAAATGGAATGTTTTCATTTTGATTCCAGCATCGTTAAGAAATGATCCTTGGATGAAAGATTTGAACGAATGGATATCAAAGTCAGATTTTGAACTTAGAATGAAAAATATACATTTTATACATTATGATTCACCTTATGCTGATAGAGATTTCTTAGAAAAAGTTAAAAAATCTGATAGTTCTAAAGCTACTCTCTATATTTTTGACGAAGCTCATAATTTTATCAGAAATGTATATAATAATATTTCATCAAAAAAAGGTAAAAGGGCGCAAGTAATTTATGACTATATTCAACAAGAAAAAATAGAAAATCCAAAGACTAGAATTGTAATGTTAACAGCTACTCCTGCAGTAAACACACCGTATGAATTTGCTTTATATTTTAATTTAATGAGACCAGGTGCTTTTCCTGATAGTGAAGCAATTTTTAGTCAATTATATATCTCGTCAAAAAATTTTCAATCACTAAATGATGAAACTAAAAATATGTTTCAAAGAAGAATATTAGGCCTAGTATCTTATTACATTGGTGCAACTCCAGATAAATTTGCTAGAAAAACTGTTAATTATAAAAATATTATTATGAGTAAATACCAAGAGGAAGTATATGGACATTTTGAAGAAATTGAAGAAGAAAAAGAGAAAATAAGAAGAAGATTAAGCAGAGGAAAAATAGGAGATGAAATGTCAACCTATTCTTCATATACCAGACAAGCATGTAATTTTGTTTTTCCAACATTAGGTACAAAAATAACAGGTGAAGATAGACCTAGACCAAGTAATTTTAGAGTCAAAGCAGAAGATGGTGTATTAATAGAAGAAGGTAAAGACAAAGATAGAACAAGTGTATTAAAAAAGAGCAGTAAGGAAGTAGCTGAATACATTAAGGCTATAAGGGAATATGTAAATGAATTTATTGAATATCTAAAAGGTCTTCATAGAAAAGACAAAGAAGCTAAACATACTTTACAAAACGATGTAGAAAATTTTTTTACAAAATCAAAAGGTAGTTTTACCGAATTTGAGAAAACACAAAAAAAGAGCTCATTGTTTGATGCTTTATATTTATCGTCACCTAAATTTGTTCAAGTAATATTCAATATATTAAAATCAACAGGTCCAACTTTAGTATATAGTAATTATGTGGAAATGGAAGGATTACAGCTTTTTAAAGTTTATTTAAATTTTTTCGGATATGTAGCTTATAGAGATGATGACTTGACCAAAAATTCAAAAGATAGTTTTAGATTTATGGAATTTCACGGAGGAATAGATAAAGAAACAAGAGAATCTGAGAAAAAAATATTTAATACTCCAGAAAATAAAAACGGTAAAGTTATTAAAATTATTTTAATTTCACCTGCTGGAACAGAAGGTATTAATCTTAAAAATACTAGACAAGTTCATATTATTGAACCATATTGGAATGAAGTTAGAATAGAGCAAATTATTGGTAGAGCTATCAGAATTTGTTCTCATGCTGATATTCCAATGAATGATAGAAAAGTAGATGTTTTTAGATATAAAATGGTTAGACAAAATGCAAAAGAAACTACTGATGAAAAAATGGAATCTATTGCTAGAAAGAAAAATAACTTACTTGTTTCATTTACAGAGGCTGTAAAAGAAGCTGCAGTAGATTGTGAAATTTTCAAATCTCACAACATGATGGGTACAAAATATAAATGCTTTAAATTTAATGAAAACTCATTATTTGATAATCCTATTGGTCCGGCATATGCAAATAAAATAGAATTTGATAAAAAAATGGACGATGGATCAAACTCTAAAGATTCGTATAGACAAAAAATTAAAGTTATGAGAATTAAAGCAGTAAAAAAATTAGGAGAAAATAGTTATTCTGAAGTTGATGACTATTGGTATTTCAGAGATACTGGAATAGTTTATGATTATGAACAAGAATTTCCTGTAGGTAAGGTTGATAAAGATTCAGAAGGAAATGAATTCAAACTAGACACCGATACCTACATCATTACTACTCTAATTGATATACCAGAGTTTAGACTATACGATTAAAAATTCTTTCTTTTACTCTTTTATCATACTCGTTTCTATTTCTTAAAAATATTACAGCTGCATCTCTATTAGCTGGTGAATTTGGATTTGGATCAATTAGTAAAGATCTTATTGAAATCAATATAGAACTTATATTTTGCCCAGGACTCCATTCACTTTGTAATATATCAACGCATATTTTACCATCTTTATAAACATTAGGATGGTAAATGTCCGTAATAAATTTAACAGAAGGTGGTACTAATGGATAATCGTTTGAGAATTTAAGAGATAGTCTAAAGATACCTTCTTCAAAAGGAGTTCCAACTGGTCCTTCAATATCTGCTTCCCATATGAGGATATTTTCAGTAGGAATAATCTTTACCCCTTCTATATTTTCTTCTTTTAATTTAGCTAATTCTCTAGTTAATCTTAGTGAGCCGAATGACATTAAATTAAAAACATCGTTAATAATTTTATGTTATTTCAAATTTTTTTACTTATGCAAAATTCATTAATCCAGAAAGATTTGGTGCTCCCATTGGAGTTCCCATTTGTGGCACTGGAGTTCCCATTTGTGGCACTGGAGTTCCCATTTGTGGCACTGGAGTTCCCATTTGTGGCATTGGTTCTCCTAAAGGAGTACCTAATTGTTGAGCAACATTCATATTTGTAGGTGTTAATGATTGGCTAAAGTTATTTAAGCCAGCTAAATTTTGATTATTTAAACCAGACATGTAGTTTTCAACTCTGTTATTTGGAGTACTGGCAAAGTTTCTCAATCCGGATATCATATCTTGAGATGACATCAAATTGTTTTGATTCATACCCAATAATTCTGGAGTAATATTTTGGTTGTAAGGAGCTGAGTTATTAATCATCATAGGATCAACTTGAGATGGAGAAATAGCTTGTGGCATTCCTTGGAATTGTTGTTGTGGCATTCCTTGGAATTGTTGTTGTTGTGGCATTCCTTGGAATTGTTGTTGTTGTGGCATTCCTTGGAAATTATTATCAGGCATATCTAAAATATCTCTCATATCTTCAGAGCTTGTTGACAAACTTTTATGAGATTTTTTTGAAGTTTTAGTTTTTTTAGAACCTTTTTTTGATGACTTCTTGGATGACTTTTTAGATGTCTTCTTAGAAGTTTTTTTATAATTTTTTTTACTGATTTTTCTACTTCCTTTAGTAATAGCTTTAGGCATTATATAATTTAAGTAGAAATAATTTTTTTTAAAGTAAAATAATTATATTATTTTTTATCATTTGATTTTTTATTTTTCTTAATCTGATTTTTGATGTCTTTTAAAGCTTTTTGAAAATTCTTATTTTCTTCCTTAAGTTTTTTTATTTCATCTAAATACTTTTTTTCTGCATCCTGAATTATTTCATTTTTTAATTCTTGAAAGGTCATTTTCTGAAAAAATATACTATTTTTTAATTGTACTGACCAAGTTATTTGACCACTAGATAATACAACATAACCTTTTTCTGAATCGATTTTTTTTAAAAAACCTCCTAATCTAAACTTTTGTTCACCTGTTTTGGTGTCGATTGTAAAATATCTTAAATGTGCGTCTAATGCAACTTTACTCATATCTTCGACCCTTTTGTATTCTTCCAGCTTTTCTTTAATCTCTTTTTTAGTTAATTTATCTTGATAAGAATTAGCTGTTTTAACTGGATCATTTGTTAATCTTTTAGTTTTATCTTTATTATTCATATATTATATTGTAGATTAAAACAAATAAAATTTTAAATTGTTTTAAACTTCAGGAGGAATAGAGGTTCTTTCAAAATGAAGCCAAATTGATAATGCAATAATTACAAATATTAATATTAAAATAAAAGTACCAGATCCTGATCCTTTATTGTTTTGTTCTTCTTCTATTGCTTTCTTACATTTTTCTTTGACTTTACTTAATTCTGTATTTTTATCTCTAATTTTATTTTCTAATTCTCTGAGTTTTTTAGGATCAGTAGTTTTCTTACATTTTATTTGTAGATTTCTAATTCTACCTTGGAGAGCTTTGATAACTCTTTGTAATCCTCTAATTTGTCTAACTGGTCTTCTAGATACTCTTCTAGATACTCTTCTTGATCTTCTTCTTGATCTTCTTCTTGATGGTCTTCTTGATCTTCTTCTTGATGGTCTTCTTGATCTTCTTTTTGATCCTCTTTTTCTCATCATTGCTGCTCTTCTTCTAGCAGCTAATAATGCTCTTCTTTTTCTAGCAGCTAATAATGCTCTTCTTCTTCTGATTGCTGATGCTCTTCTACTAGGTCTTCTTGATCTTCTTCTTGATCTTCTTCTGAATATTCTTCTTGGTCTTCTGAATATTCTTCTAGATCTTCTTCTAGATCTTCTTCTAGATCTTCTTCTTGGTCTTCTTGATCTTCTTCTTGATCCTCTTCTTCTCATTGCTGCTGCTCTTCTTCTTGCAGCCATTAATGCTCTTCTTCTTCTCATTGCAGCTGCTCTTCTTGATGCTTTTCTTACTCCTCTTCTACTGGCTCTTCTTCTTCTTCTTCTTCTTCTAAAATGCTCCATATTATTGGATGAATCAGCAAAACCTTCTAATGTATCATTTTCCATATCTGAAAAACCCTCGTAATCATCAAATTCCATATCTGAAAAATTATCAAAATAATCTCCTCCGTAGTTAGAAAAGTTTTCTATTTGAAGATTATCAATATCAATATCATCTATATCATTTAATCCGTCTTCGTTTGTAAATTTTTCTTTAACAGGACATACCTCGTTTGTTGCCATTTTAACTCGTTCATTAATTTTCTTTTGAACAGAATCAATTACTGATTCATTCATTCTACCTAAATATTTTACTTCATCTTCACAACTTATCATAATATAATTAGAGTTATATAAATTTTTTTTAAAATCAATTAAAATAATAATTTTTTTAATTGTTTTTTTTTGTTTTTTAATTATTTATTCTGGTATTATATATGGAATACGCACATTTTCTTTAAGGTGTCCATAGTATATTACAAGTAAAACTACACAAATTACAAATAAAGAAAATTTAAAAGTTTTTTCAACAGTTGACATTTATATAAGATAATAGAAAAAATTATATTTAGTTATTATAACTGTATTTATATGTATCTTCTAAATTTACTCTAACAATTTTCTTCATTATTACAAACCAAGTAAATAATGCAACCCAATAAACTGGATTCTTAAAACCTTCTTTAAAAATATTATAATACAACTTCAATGACCATGATATAAAAAAAGGTAATTGATCAAGAAACTTATCTATTATGTCTTTTCTACGGCTACTTCCTAAGAATTCTTCTTTATTTTTCAAGATAATTTTATTATTTTTCATTATAATAATATTTAGAAAAATAATATTTTTTTTATAGTAAAATTATAACTAATTTTATCTAAAAGTTTGTATATATATGATAAATTGGAATGAAATCAATGATGCTCCTGAATTTTCTCTAGAGGGTAAAATAATTGAAGCTAAGGTTGTATCGGTTTATGATGGAGATTCGGTAAAATGTGTATTTCCATTAAATGATAAACTTTATAAATGGACTTGTAGATTGTCCGGAATTGATACTCCAGAATTAAGAACAAGAAATAAGGTAGAAAAAGAATTTGGATATGAAGTTAGAGATTATTTAAGAAAAAAAATATTAAACAAAGTCGTTACATTAGAATGTGGCGAATTTGATAAATATGGTAGATTACTTGCAAAAATAAAATGTGAAGGAGATAAATGCACAGTTAATCAATGGTTAATAGATAATGATTATGCATTTGAATATGATGGAGGTACAAAAAAATCATGGTCCGATTATTTAGAATCTAAAAAAAATATTAATTATGAAAATAGTCACGACAACGATAATCAACCCGACAGTTCTTACAAAAAGTGAATCTTTCACCATACATACAATCTTCTCTCTCTGTAATCCACTTGTGACCACCATTTTCTTCTTCACATTTCTTGGCAATATAACTATTGGTTAATGTTATTAATTCTTCTATTTCTTTGCATTTTCTTTCATATTGAGCCTTTAATTTGTACAACTGTGATTTATGATCTTCTAAATCCATACTTAAGTAATCATTTTTGATATCATATGTATCATCATTTAACCTTCTTTTCTTCATATAATAGATTTAGAACTAAACCCATTTCAGTTGATTTTAATTAATCAATTTTTATTTGGCTATTTATTTTTGCAAAAATGACTATACTTCGTAATGTCATTTGCGAAGCAAAAAGATATATCCAACTAAGTAAATTAATTTTGCAAAGCAAAA
>MDTB01075127.1_pt1 | contig 14406 bp, 19 predicted proteins | sample 811161 | NCBI WGS metagenome assembly MDTB01 (sample SAMN05326650, study PRJNA326480) | marine metagenome | isolation source: seawater | place: Mediterranean Sea | collected 2009
AATATATTTTTTAAATTCTTATTAAATGTCATTTTTTCCCCTGGGTTGATTGTTGAAATATTTCAAATTATTAAACATTATTCAAGCTTTAATTACATAAAAAATACCCTCACTTTGATAATAAAGAAGACCAAGATGGGTCAGAAGCATCTGTTTTAGTCAATAGTTTCCTCTCGTTATATCCAGTTATATCAATCGACCAAAGCTTCGCCGAAAAACCCTCTCCTTTAGCTCCTGCTTTTGTCTCTCTATAAAATACTAAAACCCTTCCATTTGGAGACCATGAAGGAGCCTCTTGATAAAAATTTTCTGTTAATAGCCTTTCACCTGAACCATCGGCTCTCATTACTCCAATATAAAATCTTCCTTTTCTAACTTTTGTAAACGCAATTAAATCTCCTCTTGGAGACCATACTGGAGTTCCATAAATTCCTTTTCCAAAAGTAATTCTTTTTACATCACTGCCATCGCTTCTCATAACGTAAATCTGTTGTAAACCACTTCTATCAGAGTTAAAGCAAATATACTTACCATCAGGTGAAAATGAAGGAGAGGTATCAATTGATGAGTGATTTGTTATTCTCTCTACTACTCTTGTTTCTAAATCCATCGTATAAATATCTGAATTACCATCTTCAGCAAAACTCATTATTATTTTTTTTCCATCTGGAGAAAATCTAGGCGCAAAAGTCATACCTGGAAAATTTCCAACAACTTCTTGTATGCCTGTTTCTATATCAAGCAAATAAACTCTAGGCATATTTCTAAAATAAGATAGATAAGTGACCATTTGATTGGTTGGATTAAATCTCGGAGTTAATACTAGCTCATTTCCTAAAGTTAAATATTTTGTATTAGCTCCATCTTGATCCATAATTGCTAATTTCTTAACTCTTTGACTTTTAGGTCCATTTTCGGCTACGTAAATAATTCTTGTATCAAAATACCCCTCTTCTCCAGTTAGTCTTTCATAAATTTTATCAGATATTATATGAGCAACTCTTCTCCAATTAGAAGGTGTTGTAGTGAAAGCTAATGCTGTCATTTCCTTTGCGGCTGTTAGATCCCATAGTCTAAACTCTATTTTTAGTTTTCCATCTTTTACCAATAATTTTCCAGTAACTAGAGCCTGTGCTTTAATTAATCTCCAATCTTCAAACCTTGGCTTGAGATGAGCAATGTCGGGTTTTTGAACAAATGCCTCTTTCTTAAGGGGATTAAATAATCCTGTATTCTTAAAATTTTTTTCAATAACAGCTGAAATATTGCTACCTAGTTCCTTAATTTTTAACCCTTCATACTCTTGTGATTTAATATCAACATGTAATGGTGAAACGGCGATTGGCAAAGGATCTAGGTTACCTCTTGTAATATCAACCTCTATTAAAGCTTTTAAAGAATTAAATGAGAGTAAGTATATTGCAATAATTAGTGTTATCTTCTTCATATTATCCTTTTAACATTTCTGTTGGATTAAAATTTAACTGTAAATCTTTCCATCTTTCATATCCTGTAGGTGGAACTTTAAGAGGTTGACATAATCTTACAGCCCTTAAAGCACTTTCAGCCAATACTTTATAAAACTTTTGTCCTGGCCTGTTCATTCTTTGATGGTCTAAGATTTCTGATTTCATTATTGTTCCATCTTGTTTTAATTTAAGTTTAATTCTTACTAATAAATCTTTATCATAGGGTAAACCAAGAGGCACGCTCCAGCAACCAAATATCTGAGCTCTTAACGCATCTTCTTCTGAAAGAGACAATCCTGTAGCGAAAGAATTCTTAACATTACTTTGAGTTAATTTGTCTATTTTGTCTTTTTTAACTGCCTCCTCCTCTTTAGCTTTATCAATTAAGGCTGCTATTTGATTTGTGTCCACGATTTCTTTTTTTTCAAATTCTGAAGATTGTCTTATTGTAGGTTCTACCTCTTCAGGATTTTGCTTCTTTTTAACTATTTTTTTCTTTTCTTTTTTATCATCAGGTAAAGGAATTCTATCAGGTTTTTCTTTTGCTTTTGCAGCTGGCGGAGCTTGCTCTGAGACTACTCTTTCTTCCTTTTTTTTAGTTTCTTCAATAATCTTCCTAGCTTTAGGAGCGAAAGGAATATTTGTTTTATCTGAGATTTGAATTAATTCTACAGAAACTATAGGAGGTAAATCTATTGGTTCTCTAATCATGAAAGGTAGGCTTAAAACAGTCAAGAGAATCATCGCCGAATGAAATATTAAAGAATAAATTAAACTTTTTGTCATTTTTCATTTAATTTTTGTATGGCTCAGATATCAATGCTACTTTAGAAAATCCTGCGCCAGATAATGTTCCCATAACTTCCAAAACTCTTCCATAATTTATATTTTTATCTCCTCGAACATATATTCTTGTATCTGTTCGATTTTTTGCAATAGCTAAAAGCTTTGGAACAACTTTCTGATAATTCACCTTGTGTTCTTGAATATAAATTTCCCCTTTTGAATTAATGGTAATAGTTAATGGCTCTTGGTCGTCTGGTAATGAGTCAGCTGCTGACTCTGGCAAATCTACTTGAACACCCACTGTTAAAAGTGGAGCAGTTACCATAAAAATAATTAATAAAACTAACATAACATCAACAAAAGGAGTTACATTAATTTCACTCATAGGTTCATTTCTTGAGCGATTAAATTTAAAAGCCATTTTTTAAATAATTGATAAAAATCTCTTAGAAAAGTTATCTATTTTTGAAATATATCTTCTAGAGTCACTGCTAAATTTATTATAAGCCACTACTGCAGGAATTGCAGCAAGCAAACCTAAAGCAGTTGCAAACAAAGCCTCAGCAATACCTGGTGCCACTATTGCTAAACTTGTGTTCCTAGAAATTGCAATAGACTGGAAAGAGTTCATAATACCCCAAACTGTTCCAAATAATCCAATAAACGGAGCAGTAGAACCTATGGTAGCAAGATAAGTAAAATTCTTTTCTATTTTTTTAATTTCGTTATCTGTAGCAATTTCTAACATTCTTTCAACTCTTGCAGATTGAACGGACGAGGATTGTCTCTTTGTTTTCATAACTTCAGCCATTGCTGTCTTAAAAATTATTGTCGCTGGATCTTTTGAGGTGGCAGGAAGATTATTGTTAAAACTTTCAGCAGATTTCGCTTTCCAAAATTTTTTTTCAAAATCTTCTGTTGATGCATTTATGCTTTTGAATAACTTAAATTTATCAAAAATTAATGCCCATGAAAAAATAGAACTAGCGATTAAAAGAATTATAACAAATTTTACTACAAAATCGGCTCGCAAAAAAAGTTTCCATAAAGAAAAGTCTGAACTTCCACCTAATCCTACAACTTGACTTGCTATTTCTTGTTCCATTAAGTTTAATTACTTTCAGAATGTGTCATGAATTTGGCGCTTTTAAAGTTAAATATATGAAAAATTTATTAATTACCTTTATTTGGTCTAGACTCACTAAAGAACCTTGCTATTAAAATAGCATCGGATTTGTTGACATCTTTTTTTTTCGCTAAATCTTTTGATAATAAGGGATACATCTCTATTGCTTTTGTCCTACTTGAGTCTTTCGAGGAATTTATCAATTCAAAATGTTTTTTCCATTTAGATGGTCTTACAAAAAAAATTGGCAATCCTAAAGCTGCACAAATCCCTTTAATTGCACCAAAAGTCTGTCCAAAATTAAACATGCTGGTAACTCCTTGACCTGGCATAGCATTTACTTGCTCTACTACAACAGAAACCTCCTCATTTTCTAAAATATTATCTTTTAATAATTTAACTAGCAAAGCACTATTAAGTTGCCTTTTATTTTTTTTACCTTCTGACATGACTGGCATGTCAAAAATATTAAGAACTTTATTATTTTTTAGAACCGCTATTGCTCCACTTAGACCTGGGTCAATGCCTATAATCTTCATAGTTTTATCTGTCCTAAGTTAGCATTTGTATATATATTTTGCACATCATCTAATTCCTCTAAAGTCTCCAAAACTTCAATGATTTTCTTATTTTGCTCTTCATTTAAACTTAAATAATTAAATGGCCTCCACTCGATTCCAGAGTATAAAAAATTGTCTAATTTTTTTTCCATTTGACTTTTTACTTTATAAAAATCTTCTTTTTCTGAAATTATTTCGTGAAAATTATCTAAGTTATTGCAATCTTTGGCTCCAGAATTTGTAGCTATTTCAAATATTTCTTCTTCGTTTAATTTATCTTTACTTATATGAATAACCCCGCAATTATTAAATAAATGTGTTGTGGATCCAGTCTCACCTAATCTGCCTCCATTTTTTTGTAAAACTGTCCTAATGCTTGAAGCTGATCTATTCTTATTGTCTGTTAAAGTCTCAATCACTAAAGCAATATTAAATGGACCGAAACCTTCATATCTTAAATTTTCGTAATTTTTATCTCCACTTATCTCTGACTTGCTTATTGCACGAGAAATATTATCTTTAGGCATGTTAGCTTGTTTAGCTGCCTGAATAGCAGTTCTAAGCCTTGGATTCATATCTGGATCTTTATCTCCTAACTTTGCTGCAACAGTAATTTCTCTAGAGAGCTTTGAAAAAATTTTAGATCTTTCCTTGTCGGCACGACCTTTTTTATGTTTAATTCCAGCCCAATGTGAGTGACCCGCCATATTTACCTAATTAAACTTCCGCCTTGAATTAACCTGCTTATTTTTTTTGCTAATCCTGTTTCCTGATTTGCATCAATAATTATTCCTGACAATGTAGCTTCTCCTTCTGCAGGAAAATGTTTAGTCGCGTTTTTATCTTTAAAAAATTTTTTCAATGAGTTCTCTTTATTCATTCCAATTACAGAATTGTAATCTCCACACATTCCTAGATCAGTCTGATAAGCAGTTCCTTTTTCTAAAATTCTTGTATCTGCAGTTGGAACATGTGTATGAGTTCCAAATACTCCCGTGGATATTCCATCAAAAAAATGTCCGATTGCCATTTTTTCACTTGTAATCTCACCATGAAAATCAACTACAATAAAATCAACATTTTTTTTTAATTTAATTTGTTCACTAATTTTTTTTGCTTTTTCAAAAACATCTTCTGTTTTTTTCATAAATACGTTTCCCATTAAATTAATCACTCCTACTTTAAATCTTTTGTTTTTAGTGGAATAAATTCCATAACCGTTACCAGGAGAGCCTTCAACAAAATTTGCTGGTCGAAGAAGTCTAGTTTCTTTACTAATATAATCCGACGTCTCTTGTTTATCCCAAATATGGTTACCTGAAGTAATTACGTCTACTCCCGCTAAAAAAAACTCTTCTGCTATAGATTTTGTAATGCCTTTACCATCATCGGCTGCGTTTTCACCATTTATTATAGTAAAATTTATCTCATTATCTTTAATAATTTTTCCAAGATTATTTTTAATTGCTTTTCGACCCGAAACTCCAACTACGTCACCCATTACTAGTATTTTCATTAAAAAATGCCTCTCTCAGTTAAAATATAGTTTAGTTTTACATCATTTTTAGAAACTGGAATCTTATGATGTCTTTGAAAAGAAAAAGCAACACCAATTGTAATAATATGTTTTTTAGTTTTTAAATATCTATTAAGATACCTATCATAAAATCCACCACCGTAACCTAACCTATTATGTTGATTATCATAAGCTAGTAAAGGAACCAACATAATGTCAGGTATAATATGTGTAGATAATGCTACAGGCTCTAACATGCCAAATTTATTTATTTGCAAGGCATCTAGTTGTTTCCACTTATAAAAATGCATTATATTTTTCTCGGACAATACTGGAAGAAGAACTTTTAAATCTTTAATTATCTTGATTTCAAATAATTTTAAAGTATTTACTTCAAATGATGAAGGGTAATAACTTGAAATATTAATAGATTTTTCTTTATAATTTTCTTTGACAAGCTTAACCAAAGGATTAAAAAAATTTGAGCCAATTTTAAAATATTTTTTTTTCTTATTATAAAATATTTTTTTCTTAATCTATATTTGTTCTTCATTTACTGAATTTTAGAAATTGATTCAGTATTCGATAGTATTTTTTCTAGTGACTTCGTTGTTTTGTCTAACATAGACTCATAAAGTTTATTGCTTTCTTGTGCTGTTTTTTTAAATTTATCTAATTCTTCATTAAGTTTTCCTATTTCTTGATCTTTTCCCTCCTTGTATATAATTGCTAATTTTTTCAACTCTTGAAACTTGTTAGCAAGATTATCTAATTTTTTCTTTTGTTGTGTAACTCTCTGTTTTAATTCAAAATATTCATCAATTAACTGGATAGTGGTAATTAATAAAAGTTTGTTTTCACCAATATTGCCCAGTTTTTCTTGTAACTCACTATACTTCTTATCTAGAAACTTAGTTAAGCTTTTTAATGACTCTTCTTGCCCGTCATCACAAGATAGAAGGTAGTCCTTATTATTGAATTTAATATTTACGTTTGCCATTTTTCTATCTCATTTACTAAATTTTCAGTTTCTTGGCTCAATTCTTCAATATCTTGATTAAATTTATCCTCCATAGTGGATTTTTGATTAACTTCCTCTTGAAGATTGGATATTTTTTGTTTTAAATATTTATGTTCTCTCATTAGTTCTTGATTTCTTTTTTCTATTTCTAATTTTTGTCTTAGGATTTCATTTTTTTCTGTTTTAATTTTTTCTAAATCGTATGTAGGCTGTGAATAAGTTGATGTTAAAACATTCAGTTTATCAATTAACTCATTTAAGTTTTTTTCTTTTTTTTCAAAAATATTCATATTGTTTATTTTATATCATAATATTGATATACTTAGTTTAAGTCTATATAGGTAATTTAACTGTGAACTTAAAATTTAACCAATTATCAAACGCAATAAGATTTTTGTCTATTGACGCTGTGCAAAAAGCAAACTCTGGGCATCCCGGAATGCCGATGGGTATGGCAGATGTTGCTACAGTTCTATTTAAATACCACCTGAGGTTTAATCCTAAAAATCCCAATTGGATTAATAGAGATAGGTTTATTTTATCAGCTGGCCATGGTTCAATGCTTCTTTATTCTTTGCTTTATCTAACTGGTTACAAAAGTGTTTCATTAGAGGACATAAAAAATTTCAGACAATTGAATTCTATTTGCGCAGGTCATCCAGAATATAAAAAAAATTCCGGAATAGAAACAACTACAGGACCATTGGGACAAGGCTTAGGTAATTCAGTTGGAATGGCAATAGCTGAAGAAATTCTAAGAAAAAAATTTGGCTCTACATTAATTAATAATAAAACTTATGTAATTGCCAGTGATGGAGACTTAATGGAAGGTGTTAGTCACGAAGTAATGAGTTTAGCTGGGCACTTAAAACTTAACAATCTTATTGTTTTCTTTGATAATAATAAAATTTCAATTGATGGATCAACATCCTTAAGCGTATCCGACAATTATAAAAAAAGATTTGAGGGTTATGGTTGGAACTACCTTGAAATAAACGGACATAATGAAAAACAAATTTCAAAAGCAATATCTAAGGCATCTAAATCTAATAAACCTACTATAATCTCTTGTAAGACAGTAATTGGATTTGGTTCTCCAAATAAATCTGGAAAAGCTTCTTCGCATGGTGCGCCTTTAGGAGAACAAGAAATAACTTTAGTAAGAAAAAAACTTCACTGGAAATATGAGCCTTTTCAAATACCTGATGATATTTTTAATGCATGGAGAGTAATTGGAGAAAAAGGAATTAAATTAGAGGAAAAATGGCTTCAAACCTTAAACAAAAAAAATTTAAATATTAAAACAGAGTTAGAAAATATTTATATTCATTCAAAATTAGAAGATCTTGAAGATATTATAAAAAAAGAAAAGAAAAAATACTTTGAAACAAAACCGAGTATGGCCACTAGACAGTGTTCTTCCTCTTCAATAGAGGCTATTTCAAATATTTTACCCCAATTGATAGGGGGATCCGCAGATCTGAGTGGTTCTAATAATACTAAAACAAATAATTCTAAAGTAATTAATTCAAAAGATTTTGATGGAAATTATATTCATTACGGGGTGAGAGAGCATGGAATGGCAGCTATTATGAATGGCTTAGCTTTGTATGGAGGATTTATTCCGTATGGTGGAACTTTTCTAATATTTTCAGATTATTGCAAACCTTCTATAAGATTATCTGCATTAATGGGTCTAAGAGTCATTTATATTTTTTCACATGACTCTATTGGATTAGGAGAAGATGGTCCCACGCATCAACCTGTAGAACAATTAAGTGGTTTAAGAGCTATACCTAACCTAAATGTATTTCGTCCGGCAGACATAAATGAAACGCTAGAGTGTTGGGAGATAGCTTTAAAAAGTAAAAATACTCCTAGTGTAATAGCTTTATCTAGACAAAAACTTCCATACATTAATCCCAATTTTTCAGAAAAAAATAAATGTGAAAATGGAGCCTATATTTTAAAAATAACTTCTCATGATAATAAAGTTAATATTATTGCCTCTGGCTCCGAAGTTGAACTGGCTTTAAATGTTCAATCTGCTCTTAAAGAAAATAATATTGATTCAAAAGTAATTTCTATGCCGTGCCAAGAGCTTTTTGATAAACAATCTAATGATTTTAAAAAAGATATTATAGATAATGAAGCATTAATTATAACAATTGAAGCTGGTAGTGTTACTTCATGGAAAAAATATTTAGGAAAAAAAGGTATTTCTTTGGGAATTGAAAAATTTGGTGAGAGCGCTCCTTACAAAAAAATATACGACCACTTCAATTTATCAGTGGAAAAAATAGTGCCGCTTATTCAAAAACATCTTAGAAGTTAAAAAAATTTTTGATGGATAAAATAAAATATTTTTCTGAAAATATAAATGTTCAGAGTAAAACAATTATTCTTAGGCTAGATTTAAATGTTCCATTAAATGAAAAAAAGATTCAAGATAAAACTAGAATTTTGCTCAGTCTTCCTTTTTTAAAAAATTTAATAGTAAGAAAAGCAAAGATAATCATTATAAGTCATCTAGGCAGACCAAAAGGTATAAAAAATAACGAGCTATCCTTAACACCAATATATAAATTTTTAAAAGAACAGCTAGAAACAAATGTATATTTCTTTATGGGAGATATTAATGAAGAAACAAAAAGCAAGTTTTCATATTTGAAAGAAGGTGAGATTATTTTATTAGAAAATATAAGATTTTTTAAGGAGGAAAGCCAAAATGATGAAAATTTTTCAAAAAAACTCGCTTCACTTGGAGATATTTACATTAATGACGCTTTTTCTTGCTCACATAGAAAACAGGCCTCTATTCACAAAATTACTGAATACATAAAAGAAGCTTATGCTGGACCGCTTTTGGAAAAGGAAGTCAATGCAATCAACTCAATAGTAAAGAATAAAAAGAGTCCAGTTACCTGCATCATTGGTGGATCAAAAATTTCAACAAAAATTAATGTTATCACTAACTTAATAAAAAATGTAAATAACATTGTTATTGTTGGAGCTATGGCAAATAATTTTTTAACTTTTAAAGGTTTTAAAGTTGGTAAATCAATAGTAGAGAAAAATTCTGAAAAAATAATAGACTCTATATTTTTTGAGGCTAAAAAGTATAATTGTAATATTTCAATTCCTGAGGACTGTAGTGTATCAAAAGATTTTGAAGGTAGTGCAAAAATAAAAAAATATGATTCAATTGAAGAAAATGAAATTATCTTAGATATTGGTCCAAAAACAATTAAAAATATTGAAAATATTATTGATCAATCTAATACAGTTTTATGGAACGGTCCTGCAGGATATTTTGAAAATAAAGATTTTTCTATAGGCACCCTTTCAATAGCTAAAAAAATTTCTGAAAATACCTCAAAAAAATCGCTAATATCAATTCTCGGTGGTGGAGACACTATTTCTGCAATTAATAAAGGTAAGGATAAATTTACTTTTACACACTTATCAACAGCAGGTGGAGCATTTTTGGAATATCTTGAAGGAAAAGACTTGCCCGGCCTCAATGTTTTAAAATAAATATCTCCTATGAATTTAGAAGAAATAGCTAAAAAAATGTGTGCTAAAGGCAAAGGAATATTAGCTGCAGATGAAAGCACTGGAACTATAGCAAAAAGATTTAAAAGTATAAACGTAGAAAATAATGAAAATAATAGATTGATTTTCAGACAAACTCTTTTTAGTTCTAATGCAATGAAAAATTATATTGGGGGAGTTATCCTTTTTGATGAAACCATTAAACAAAAAACTACTATAGGACCAACTATACCTGAACTAATTTCAAAAAATAATGCTATCCCAGGAATCAAAGTAGATAAAGGCGCCAAAATTCTTGCTAGTTCATCAGAAGAAACTATAACTGAAGGACTAGATGGTTTAAGAGAAAGGTTGAAAGAATACTACGATCTTGGTGCGAGATTTACAAAGTGGAGAGCTGTTTATAAAATAGGAGAAAAATTTCCATCCCCACAATCGATAAAATCAAATGCTCATGCGCTCGCTAGATATGCAGCCTTAGTGCAAGAAGCACAAATGGTTCCAATAGTCGAACCTGAGGTATTAATGGATGGATCTCATGATATAGATAAGTGTTATCAAGTCACTACAGACGTTTTAAACGAATGTTATAACGAACTTTCAATTCATAAAGTAGATTTAAAAGGAACTGTTTTGAAACCAAATATGATAATACCTGGATCTACTTCTAAAAAAAGATGTAGCCCTGAAGAAATTGCAAAAAAAACACTAGAATGCCTAAAAAAAAATGTTCCCGGTGAGGTAACTGGTATAGCATTCTTGTCTGGAGGACAGTCTGAAATTGAAGCAAGTAAAAACTTAAATGAAATAAATAAAATAAATGATACAAACTTTTTAATTACTTTCTCATATGGTAGAGGGTTACAAGCAAGTGCTTTAAAAGAGTTTGGAAAAGATCAAAAAAATCAAGACAATATTCAAAAAGCTTTTAACCATAGAGCAAAAATGAACGGACTTTCTTCTAAAGGGGAGTGGTCTGAAAATTTAGAAAAAGAAGTTGCAGCTTAATTATTTTGAAGAAGATAGTATATTTAATCTCTCCAAATGATATTCAGAATAAATTTTACGAAGATTTAATTAAAGTTTTATCGGCAAAAAATGTTGGATTTTTTCAGTTAAGACTAAAAAAAGTTAAAAAAGATAAATTAATTAAAATTGCCAAAAAAATTAAAAAAATTACAAACAAATACAAAGTTAAACTAATAATTAACGATTATCCTGATATTTCAAAAACTATAAATGCAGATGGATGTCATTTAGGTCAGAACGATACTTCGTTAATAAATGCAAAAAAGTACCTTAAAAAAAAAATTATAGGTGTAACTTGTCATAATTCAAAGTTATTAGCCAAAATAGCGATTAAAAATAAAGCAGATTATTTAGCTTTTGGCTCTTTTAATAACTCAAAGCTTAAACCTAAAGCTAAAAAAGCTAATCTAAATATTTTAAAATGGGCAAGAAGAAATATAAAAAAACCTATTGTAGCAATAGGTGGAATTAATAATTTAAACTATAAAAAATTAATAAAATCAGGAGCAAAATATATTGCAATATCAAGTTATATTTGGGATAACCCAAAATTAAAACCAGAAATTGCAATTAGAAAGTTTAAATGAAAATTACTGCTATTGAAATAAAACCAGGTATGATTATAGAACATAAAAATGATTACTGGAATGTTTTAAAAACTCAACATGTTAAACCTGGAAAAGGAGGTGCATTTAACCAAGTAGAATTAAAGAGTGTTATCAAAGGGACTAAGTTAAATGAAAGATTCAGATCTAATGAGACTGTAGAAAAAGCAGAAGTTGATGAGAAAAAATTTAATTTTTTATATATCGATGGAGAAAATTGTCACTTTATGGATAATGAAACTTTTGAACAAGTTGAAATTCCAAAATCTATTGTAGGAGAAAAGTACAAGTTATTAAAAGAAAATCTTGAAGTAACAATTTCTTTTATGGAGGAAAAACCTATTTCGTTGGAGCTTCCAAACAATATAGAATGTACTATAGAAACCACAGATGCTGCTATAAAAAATCAAACAGCTTCATCTTCTTACAAACCGGCACTATTAGATTGTGGAATTAAAATAGATGTCCCTCCTTTTATTGAAAGTGGGGAAAAAGTTATAATAGATACTCGTACTTTGGAGTACGTAAAGAGAGTTAATTAATGAGATTAAATTCTCCTCAAATAAATATAATTACTAAAGCATGCATGAAAGCTTCAAGATCTCTAATCAGAGACTATGGAGAAATAGAAAACTTACAAGTTTCTACTAAAGGACCTGGAGATTTCGTTTCTTCAGCAGACAAAAGAACTGAAAAAATTTTAATTGGAGAATTACAAAAAGCACATCCTGACTACGGAATTATAACTGAAGAAAGTGGAATAATTAACAAATCAAATACTAAAAATAGATGGATAATAGATCCAATAGACGGAACTATGAATTTTTTAAATGGAATTCCTCAATTTGCAATTTCTATAGGTTATGAAGAGGACAATGAAATTAAATGTGGTGTAATATTTAATCCAATTATGAATGAAATGTTTTGTGCTGAAAAAGGTAACGGAGCATATTTAAATAATTCAAGAATAAGGGTTTCAAATAAAAAAAGGATTAAAGATGCACTTTTGGTAACAGGAGGTCCAAAACATGCAAGTAAAATTAAAGATAAAATTTTTTCTGAGTATATTAATGTATCTAAGCAAGTTTCTAATGTTAGAAAATTTGGAAGTGCTGCTTTAGATATGGCGTATGTTGCTTGTGGAAGATTTGATGGTTATTGGCAAAGAGAATTAAATTACTGGGATATTGCCGCGGGCTTGGTTATTTTAAAAGAGGCCGGAGGGCTAGTAAATTTTTTTGAAAAAGATAACGAAGCACCATTAAAAAGGAACATTTTAGCTTCAAATTCCAATATTCATGATGAAATGATTGATTTAATTCTTAAAAAAAATATTGAGTAAAAAGCTTATATCATATAAAACTCGCTTCATGAAAAAGAACATACACCCTGATTATCATAAAATAAAAGTTGTAATGACTGATGGTACTGAATTTGAAACTAGATCAACTTGGGGAAAAGAAAATGATATTTTAAAACTGGATATAGATCCTAAGTCTCACTATGCTTGGACAGGCGGAACACAAAAAGTTTTAGATAAGGGTAGAGTTAGTAAATATAATAAAAAATTTAGTAATCTTAGAACGAAAAAATAATTTATGTCAGAAGCACCATTCATGCCAAAAGCTACCGCAGTTTGGCTGGTAGAAAACACAACATTAACTTTTAAACAAATTGCAGAATTCTGTAATTTACATGAACTAGAGGTTAAAGGAATAGCTGATGGAGATGTTGCTAAAGGAATTAAAGCATATAATCCAATTTTAGCAGGACAATTATCTAGAGAAGAAATAGAAACTTGTTCGAAAGATGCTGAAAAAAAATTAAGTTTAATAAAAAAAGTCGATGAAGTAGAAATAAAAGAGAGAAAAAGACCAAAATATACACCATTATCAAAAAGACAGGATAGACCAGACGCGATTTTATGGTTATGTAAAAATGCTTCTGAATTGACGGATGGCCAAATCTCAAAATTAGTGGGAAGCACTAAAGGAACGGTGTCTTTAATTAGAAAAAGAAGTTATTGGAATTTTTCTAACCTCAAACCTAGAGACCCAGTTATTTTAGCACTTTGTACTCAAGAGGCGTTTCAAAAAAGTCTGGAAAAGGCTAAAAGAAGAGTTGAAAGAGAGAAAAAAGCTAAAATTAGAGAAGAAAAAAAAGCCCAATCAGCTTCAGTATAGACAATTAATCAATCAAGTGGTAACTAACGAGAAATTAACAGGAGGTTTTTATTAAAATAGACGTAAAAGATAATAATGTTGAACAGGCTATAAGAGTTTTAAAAAGAAAGCTTCAAAAGGAAGGTTTTTTTAAAGTAATGAAAATGAAGAGTACGTATGAGAAACCTTCAGAAAGAAAAAAAAGAGTTCAAACAGAAAATATTAAAAGAATAAAAAAACTCCAAAAATTAAAAAATAGGTACTAATTTAAATAAAATGAGAGGATCAATAATGCCATCGGGTAAAGTAAAATGGTTTAATTCAAAAAAAGGTTATGGATTTATTACTGATGATGAGACAAATAAAGATATTTTTTTACATGTTTCAGCTTTGGAAGAGTCTAAACTAAGAGTATTAAAAGAAGAGCAGCAAATAAAATTTGATATAAAGGAAGAAAAAAATAAACTTCAAGCAATTAATATTAAAAAATTATAGCTCATCGCGGGGTGGAGCAGTCTGGTAGCTCGTCAGGCTCATAACCTGAAGGTCGTAGGTTCAAATCCTACCCCCGCAACCA
>MDTB01199873.1_pt1 | contig 14406 bp, 9 predicted proteins | sample 811161 | NCBI WGS metagenome assembly MDTB01 (sample SAMN05326650, study PRJNA326480) | marine metagenome | isolation source: seawater | place: Mediterranean Sea | collected 2009
CACTTCACCCTCTCGACGTGCAGTGACCATACCGTGTATGAGGGAGCGTTGGAAAGACCATACTCGGTCCATTCCCTCGGTGGTCATCAATTCCGTGTGAATGTGTTCATCGCTCCATCCTGTGCGTACCGAGACGATGTCATCATGGCCGCTTGCGCCCCGATAGATATCGTTCATCAATTCCATTTTTTGGTCGAGTTCCGTGTGACGGACGTCCAGTTTGGAGCGCCAATGCGTTTCATCTTGGATGATGGGAACTTCGGCTAACGCCTTAGGCCGCTCGCTCGCAGCACGACGCTTTGCCACCGCCTTTGCCAAGCGAGTGGTTGATTCAATTTGATCGGAAAGAGAGGCCAAGTCGGTGGTGGAATGCACCCCCCAAGCACCGTCTGCCAAGATCCTCAAGGTCATGCCCAACTCTTGGCCAGGGATCGCCTTTTCGAGGATACCGTCCCGCATTGCAACGGTGGATTCGGTCAAAGCGACCACTCGGACTTCCGCATAACTGGCTCCGTACGAGCGAGCCGCATCAAGCGCCTTTCGGACTTTCTCTTGATCCAAATATCGGCCCACTGTTGGGTGGTGTCCATCGGTTTGCTTCGCAGCCATGACCATGGATAACGGAGGAAGATGGGGCCTTTCAACCCTCCCATTAACGGTGCGACGAACTCTGGTCGTCCGCCATGAGAACATGAGCGATAAGGGATTCAAACTCGCGGCCCTTTTCCCAACCCTGAACATCGATGCCAAGGATTTGCGAGCCCTCTATAGAAAAGGAAACATTGGATGAGGTCGTTGGCCAACCCAAGGATTCCAAAAAGCCCTCAAGATGGTCGGAAAATGCTTGTGTTCCTTGAACGATGGGTTGAACATGCCCTAAATCATTTTCAACACCTTCTGCGGTTGGAAGGCACAGGACCCAGGCGGAAGATTGGTCGCTTTGCAGGCCAGCCCGAGCAAAGGCTTCGGAGATGTGGTGCGTGCCGGCCAAATACCTCAGAAATTCAGCATCGATGCTCCGGGCGACCATGCAACCCCGGAGTTCGTTTCGCGTTGCTTGTATCCACGCCGTCCAGAGTTGGTCGACGCTCTGAGCTGCGTGTTCACCCAACAGCACCCAGCGTTCGCTTGGGCGGTGTTCAAGGAAGTGCTGGATGGCCTTTTTGGACGAGAGACCACCAAGGTCAACGTTGACGATGGGAAAAGCCTGCGTGCTCATCAAAGAAGCCCAACATGCGCTTTGATTTCAATCATGCTCAGCGCGCTCACCCTCGAGTGGGGCATCGTCTTCCCTTTGAGGCGCCCTGGCCGTGTTGGGCGACGAACGCTTGATGACTCGCTGAATCTCGTTGAAAATCTTGTCCAACAAAACCGGGCCCCAGCCTCGTTTGGCCAACAATTGTTGGCGGTGTTTGGACGACATACCGAGCACATCGTTTGGTTCACGAAGACCAAGAGCAGCCAGTTCCCTTGCGCGCTGTCGGCCAACATGACGAATGTTGACGAGTTGGAGCAGGTCAGCCTTGCAGCCATGGCGTACACGTTGTTGGAGGACACTGATCTGTTGAACGAGGTCGGCGACAACTGGGAGATGGTCTTCAGCGAAGACGTCGTCGGTCAACAGCACTTGCTGCGCACCGGCCAGAAGCCAACCCATGAGATCGACACGATGATGGACATCCCCTGGAAGGACATCAAGGTCCTTCTCGAGCTGCCGTAACGTCGTTTCATCGGTCCATTCTTCAATCATCCATGCTGATTTGATATCGCTCAGCATCGCCTCAGCGTAGCCTGCCTCCACCAACAATTCATGTTCGGTCGAATTGGCTTTTAGCCAGGTTTGAGAATTTGTTTCAAAGTCAGCTGATTTCGCCCAAAGCGAGACAAAATCGGGCGTCGCCACCGCGAGATGGAGGAAACCGAAATCGGTGACAGGTGCATCGTTGCGAACTTTTCGGCGAACGGCTCTTCGAAGACCACGGCGTAAAATGGAGGCCGATAGTGGGTCGAGGTAGAGTTGAGTGACACGTTCCCCCATCGGGGTGGCCTCATAGCGCATGTTTGGGCCATCCTCGGCGACGGGTTGAGTCCAGCCTCCCGTCGATTGGAGGTGTGTGGCTTTGGAGAATCCAAGCGCCGGGGATGTGTGAGCGCTGGTGCGAGGGGGAGGTTTGTGCCCGGCTCGTTCAGGCTGCCATGTCACGCCAGATGTTTGGTGGGCGCTGGTGGCCCATGCCGGAACGGTATCGTCCCATGCTTCGTCATCGTCAACGGCAGCGTCAGCCCACCGAGAGGTGTAGTGTTCATCAAGGCCACATTTCCTGACAAATCGCTCCTCTACCAGCCAGTCGAGCATCATGGTCAACCGCTCTCGAAGTTGGGAAGGGCCCATGGATGCGCCAAGGAAGGTTGAGGAAAAGAAATGCTCAATGGAACCTTTGTGAACCAGACCGCCTGTTGCAATGCTCGCTAAAAGATGCATACGAAGAGCCGGTTCAGAGGCGAGTTTGGAGGAAATGTCTTCGATGGGGCCGAAGAAATACCTGTCCGAAACAGCGTCGGCCACCTCCCACCCATCGGTTCCTTTGCAGTAGACCCATGCTTCCCCCTTTGTGTCGTATTTTGGTCGCCCAGCTCGTCCTAGCATTTGGCGAACTTCCATCACGGGCAGAGGGCGACTCATGCCGTCATCCCAGCGCTTTAAATCGCGAACCAAAACCCTGCGTGCAGGCAGATTCACTCCGGCTGCAAGCGTCGGTGTTGCCGTCAAGGCAACCAACAGACCCGATTTGAACGCCGCTTCCACATCCTTCCGTTGAGCATTGGTGAGCCCAGCATGATGGAAACCAACACCAGAAGCGAGGCAGGAGGCCAATTGCTCGGCTAAATTCGACTGGCTTCTACCGGTCAATTTTTGTGAACGTTCTTCCAAGGCTAGAAGGCGATCTGGATCTTCTTTCGCCAGTCGTTTACGGACGCGCTTTGCTAAATTTTTGGCCTCGGACTGGGCACTTCGTCTCGTCCCAACAAACATCAGCACCTGGGCTTGTTGGTCTATCCCATCACTGACCACACTCCACACTGGATGGCTTTTCAGACCTTCAAGGTCTCGCGGAGCGCTCAAGTTTCCATGTTCACCCTCATTACCAGGTGATTGTATTTTGCGAGGTTCAACGTGGAAATCATGAAACGTTGCGTATTCCAACGCAACCGGCCTCCAATCGGATTGGATCAATTCAGCAGCGAGCCATTTGGCTAATTCTGGGGAGTTGCCCACGGTGGCCGAAAGGGCGATGATTTGGGCATCAGGCTTGATGTGGCGAAGCCGTGTAAGGTTAATCTCGAGCGTCGGGCCACGGGTTCCATCGTTCATCAAATGAAATTCGTCGGCCACAACGCAGCACACGTCGGCAACCAATTCAGAGCGATGACGAAGCAAGGAGTCCAATTTTTCAGACGTACAAACCAGAATGTTGCAATCGTCGATGTTCTTCGCTTCTGCCGTGGCGTCACCGATTCCAAGGCCGACGGAGAGGCCCATGGCTTGTCCTATTTCCGCCAAATCCTCGTACTTCTCCATGGCGAGGGCCTTCAGAGGCACGATGTAGATGGCTTTCGAACGGTCATGCCCCTCGGAAAGGCGCTTGACCATGCCCATGTAAGCAAGCAGTGATTTTCCTGAGGCAGTGGGGATGGCAACCAAGGCGTTTTCACCGGCGAGGATGGAAGGAATGGCGGCGGCCTGTGGAGGATGGAGGCGCTCAATGCCCCATTCATTCTTGAGAAAGCTGGTGAAACCAGGAGGTAAATCAAGCGAAGAAACCATGCGATTCTCCTCCTCCATACCGGTGGAGATTCGGCAGCGGTTCAAAAGGACAACGCCCTCGTTCCATTGCCGACACTTACAAGTCCCACCTGTCCCTGGTCCGAGCATGACCGACGAAAGAGATGCAATGGTCGAAGAACGACTCTCCGTGTTTGAGGATGAGCCGGATTTGAACGACTGGGTCGAAGTCATGTGCGGCGCCGCCATGGTTGTCCTCGGCGTCTTCCACCTTGTGGAGCCCGGAAATCTGGTCGACCCCGACATCATGCGTTGGTTTGCGGCAGCGGTCGTGGCAGCAGGGGCTGTTTGGGCAGGGCACGGACTCAAGGACATGGCCGTCAAAGAAGTTCGACGCTCCATCGCTTTGCTCGACATGGTCAACAACGACCAGGGCGTTGACACTGGACTCATTCGAGATGTTCTTTTGAACCAAGAAGCCTACAAAGAATTCTTGGTTCATGCTTACGAATCGGCATGGGAAGATGGCGTCATCACGGAAGCGGAACTCGCTGAACTCAAATCCTTCCAAGAAGCCCTCGGCATCAGCGACCAAGAAGCCGCCGACCTCAACGTAAAAGCCGCCATCAAATCGGCAGCAGCCGATGGGGAAATCACGAAGGATGAAGCAAAGTCCATAGAAACCGCAGCGAAGGCCGCCAAGATGTCTGAAGCAGACACGGCCGAGGCCGTGAGTAAGGAATTGGACAAGAAGGATGAGGACTGATCAGTCCCAATGAACTTCTGACGCCGAAGTATAGGACTGAGCCATCTGCTCTGCCTTCCCCTTACGTTGTACTTCCACATACGTCGCTATCAATCCCAAACATAAGCCACCAAGCATCAAGGCGCCACCGTTGGGCACCAAACCGGTTGCACCCTCAACCCCCCAAGCCGGTGGGATATCTCGGCTGTCAAAACCAGGCGAGGGAAGAAAAGTCACATCGAGCAAATCCAAATCGCAATCGCAAAGGGAAATCGAAATTCTGGTTGGGAAGAGGGACGCTTGAAGTCGCACCCAATCATCTGCGTCGACCGATGAAGGACGTGTGGCCCATGCGGGGGCGCCGATGGAACCACTGGCCTTGGCGGAAACCATCTCAACATCGATGTGGAAGACCGATGAGGTTGGAGGTTGGTCGACCACGAGCATCGCTTCCAACATCAACAAATCCAGCAGAAGTGAACGCCCAGCAAGCAGAATAAATCGAACGGTTTGGTCTTCCAGCATACCTTGTTGGGTCTGTTGGGTTTCACCTTCGAACACCTGCCCAAAAATGGCTTGATCGAGACGGAGAGAATTCAGTTGAGGCACAACGAGTTGCCATCGTCCATCGTCCATCGGAATGGCTTCTTGAATGTCCAGCTTCATCTTCAGCCGCTCACCCTCCAACATTCCCCATGTCGCCCCAGTATGGGTGTAGAGCGTTTGCTCAGGCACACCCTCTGCTGAAACATCCCACAGTTGCTGAAGACGCATTTCCAACAAATCCTCAATCGTGATTTCTTCAGGATGCTGGACCTCATCGACCATGGCCCATATTGGATGAGCAATGCCTCCCACAATCAGCATCAAAACTCCAGGGACGAACAAGCCAAAACGAACCCCATAGGCGGTTGTTGGACGAAGAGCGACCACCGAAAACAACACCAACATCATGAGCGATACCAAGAGAAGACCAAATCCTTGATCGCTCAATGCCGTTGGGTTTTCAGTATCGCCAACCAACGCTGCGCCCTGCGGGTAATAACTGGCTGAAGTAAAACCGGTTGGGTCGGTTGGACCCATCCCCTCGTACCCGAACACTCCGGTCCATGCATAGGGCTGAATTTTTTCCGGCGAACCGTGCATGCAGAGGGTATAATCGCCGGTGGGAAGGGCACGCCATCGGTAGGTCATGCGCAAAGATTCACCATCGTCATCCACCACAACATCGGGGGCTGGAGACAAACGGCCGGCTGACGTGATCAGGTCAGGAATGGGGTGGGGTTGCTCAATCTCGATGGGGACAAGTTCCCATTCGACCAGAAGACGGAGCACTTCATGGGTCTCAACCTCAAACGCCCAGCAGTCATGGTCAGCGCCCACCAAAGCACCTCTGTGGACGTCCTCAAATTCCGTCGCAACCGGTTGGGTGGTCGAAGAGGGTTCATCCAAATCAACAAGCTCAGCGTCAATGGACCAAGGCACATCCAAACGAAGAAATGAGGGGCCCCTCATGTTCAATTCCCATGTACCCGGGCGGTCGAGGGTCACGGAAAAAATGAGCCGAACAGGTTCACCTTCCCACAACACTCGGCCCTGAGAAAGCTCGAGCGGTTCGTTTTCAAGACGGTAGGTGGAAGCAGCCACATCAGGAAGTGGGCTGGCATCAAAGGACCAATCATTGACGTTGTTGCCAAGGACCAAGCGCAAATCCATCGCTGGTCGAAACAGGCTGCCAGCCTCGGTTTGGTGCTTGAAATCAATCTCAAGCTCATCGAGCACCTCGGGGAGAAGGGCGATGTGGTTCTGAACGGGGTCCATTATGAATTCAAAAGTGATGACTTCAGGTTGGACCACATTCGCAAACGTCTGTTCGGAGATCAGTTCTTCCCCGATGGGGGTTGGCGTCAGCACGCAATCGTTGTCCGCACGGCATGACAGAAAGAGGTCGCCTTCGTCCTGAGTCAATTCAGCTGAGGCCGACGTGAGGAAAGGATGACCGCCCAGCGAGAGAAAGCAAAGGACCCACAACATGCACCGTAAATGGTGATAAGTGCGGTGCTTCATCACCCTCACCAATCAGCCGGAGTATATCAGTGAATGTCCTTCACGGGCACATCGACGAGCACGGTTTTGCAGGTTTTGCAAAGATACTTCCCTGAGCCACGGCGCTGCCGAGGATAACGCTGTTCGCACGTTGGACAAACCCAGTGCCATCGAGCCCTTGCTAAACGACGGTCATGCGTGAACGCTTTCCCCTGTTGGGCTGCGGCTTTATCTGGCCAAAGGCGCTCCAGGTCCCGAAAGGTTGCGTCGTGAGCACGATGACCCACCACATGAAGGAATTCATGGAAGAGCACGAACAAGGCGTAGCCGCGCCATTCACCGACCAACAATGCGGGATGAAGGTCAACGACCTCAAGGTCCAACGAACCGTCCGGTTGGCGTTTCCAACGGGTCGCACCGTGCCGTTGAGTTGCATTCGATCGAAGGACACCGAGTTTCACATCCGAAAGAAGAACGTGCTTGTCTTCATCGAGGGTGAACAAGGATTGCATGACCTCCAAAACGTCCCGCCTCAAGTGCTCGAGAAACCCATGCTGAGTGGGATTAGCGTTGGGCATGAATTCAACCTCACGACCAACGATGGTAGGCTGGATGCCCTTCTTTGACGGCCACAAAAAGACCGCTTCCGGTGGCACAAACCTTTCCCGCAGCCTCCATGGTCAACTCGACATGAACACGGTCAGCAAGCACCTCGGTGGGTTTTGCGATGACCGTCAAGGTCTCGCCGAGTGGAGTTGGACGACGAAGTTGGACGTCGTACTTCGCCGTGACGGTACACGGCGGTTCGGCTAATCCTTGCTCGTCCATCAAGGCGATGGCAGCAGCCCAATTCCCATGGCAATCCAGCAGCGTCCCAATGATGCCACCGTTGACCATACCAGGAAAGGCTTGATGATGGTCTTCGGGATTAAATTCCATCTTTAATCCCCCCTCGATGCGATGGGAGTCGATCTTCAAACCGTGGTTGTTGGCGGGTCCACAACCAAAACAAATCGAAGTGGGCGCATAGGTTTGCTGAACGCTGAGTCGCTTCATGGTGGCGAACACACCCCACCCGATTCATGGTTCTTACCTTGCTGGAAAAACGGAGCGTTCTTGACCGGCCAACCTTTCCCAAAGCCATGGCGCGGCGGAAGAAGAAAACCGTCCGGAAGGTTCGGGTTGCTCATGAGTTGCCCAAACGGCGCCGTATGGCCATTGATGAGGCCATGAAGGCTCACCGCACGGAGGACCGCCCAGACTGGGACCGCACATCGGATTGGGGTGATGTTCGGTTCAATCGCAAAAGGATCAAACCTGGCACCCTTCGGACCATTCATTTGCCTCTGTTGAACGTAAGCCTTGGAGATGCTTGGCCCGTACCGGTGACCATCATCCACGGCAGCCGGCCAGGCCCGTGCATCACCATCATCGGCGGAATCCATGGCGACGAATTAACGGGGCCTTCGGCTTGCACGCATTTACTGAGCAATGCCTTCACGGATGAAGGCAAGCCCCTCGATCCCAAAAGCCTCGCAGGGACCCTTCGAATTGTCCCGGTGGTCAACCTTCCTGGCTACCGAATGAAGTCGCGGTATTTTCCGGACGGGAGGGACCTCAACCGCCAGTTCCCCGGTGATCCAGGCGGATCAACCACGCGCCGGGTAGCGCACCAAATCTGGACCCATTTGGTCGAGGACAGCGACGCCATCATCGACATTCACAGCGCGGCAAAGGGAAGGAAGAATATGCCCCAGGTCCGTTGCGACTTGACGCATACGAGTTCATACTTACTTGCAAAATCATTCGGTATTGAGATCATTCTTGATTCCATTCCATCGAAAGGAACACTTCGTCGAACGGGCAACGCTGCCGACATCCCAGTTGTGACCTACGAGGGAGGGGCAGCTGACACCTTGGGTGACCAATCCGTCAAGGTCGCCGTTCACGGCGTGATGAACGCTTTGCGCTCCATGCGGATGGTCCCCGGAAACCCTCAACGTCCAAAGTTCCGAATCATGGCGAGCGGTTCAACCTGGCTCAGAGCGGCAGAGGGAGGGCTCTTGGACATGTTTGTTCAGGCGGGCAGCGTCATGCGTGAAGGCGAGGTCGTGGCCACCATATCCGACCCTGCAACACCCGGAATGACGGTGGACATCGTGGCTCCAGAGGACGGGTTGATCATCGGTGCAGCCACCAATCCCTTCACCGCTGCAGGCATGCCCGTTGGCCATTTCCTTCCCATTTCGAAACACTTCGCCCTTCTCGAGGAGCAGATCGATGAACATGGACAATTCATTGTCAACGGAAGCCAAGAAGAACGTGTATGGCGAGAGGAACACGAGATCAGCGAAATCTCACTCGATGGAGAATGGAGTGGAGGAGAAGTTGACTCCGAATGGGTTGGTTCCAAACCTACCGGCGGTGAGAAAGAGTTCGAAGAGGAAGAAGCTGCTTGATCAGGAAGACCCGAAGGAAGCGACGGCAGCGTGAATCTCTTCATCGAGCATGTTTCTCTTTTGACTTTTGGCCACTTCAAACAGGTGGGCTACAAGGTCGTCTTCGGCCTCAATTCCTTGCTGTTCCAACCACCAAATGATGTTGGAGCGTCCGGACATATGACCGATTCGAATCACCTGCTTTAGACCGAAATCTCCAGCGGGCACACCCGAATAAACCCGGTCGGCCAGCCAATCATCGCCTTTTCGCATGGCTTTGATGACCGCCGAGGCGTGAACACCCGTTCCAGTTTCAAAGGCATCCTCGCCAAAGACGGGATAATTTCGAGGCAATGGAACCTCAATGTATTCGTTGGCTTTTTGCATGTAAGTGTCAAGCGATGTCAAATCGTTGTCGATAACGCCCATGAGTTTGAGGTTGACCAAGGTCTGGTCGAGCGGGGCGTTTCCAGCCCGCTCACCAACTCCAAGTGCAGTACCGTGAATGACATCGGCACCGGCTTCAACGGCAGCGATGTTGTTGGCGACACCCAATCCACGGTCTTGATGACCGTGCCAATTCACCTCAATTTCTCGGCGTTGATAACCTGCATCCTTGATCACTTCCTCGTCGATGAAGGCGAGAAGCTTCTTGACGCCGTTGGGTGTAACATGGCCGCAGGTATCGCAAACGCAGAGGCGACGAACACCGAGTTCCATCGCCCGGTGATAGATCATCTTCACATCTTCTGGGTTCGAACGGGTCGTGTCCTCGGTGACAAACATCACTGGGACATCGTTCTCAACCGCATAGGAGACTGCCTTTTCCATGGTTGAAACCAATTTTTCCATGGTCCAACCCTCCGTGTATTGGCGAATGGGGCTGGTGCCGAGGAAAGCGGAGGCTTGGATTTCCATTTCGTGCTTGGCCTGCATTTCAACCAACGGCTCAATGTCGCCCATCAAGGTTCGAACAGCAGCACCAGGGCGAATGGCGTAATCGTTCTCACGGATGTGGGTGAGCATGGCGTCGATGTGGTTTCGATGGAAAGGTCCAGCGCCTGGAAGACCGAGGTCAACTTTTTGCAATCCCAACTGTTCCATGTAGCCCAAGAGTTCGATCTTCTGCTCAATGGTTGGATTGCGAGCGCTTGGACTCTGCAAGCCATCGCGCAGCGTTTCATCATCAAACCAAACACCGTGTGGGTGGTTGGATGCGTTTCGCTTGAAGTCGTACTCAACCGTGTTCCAATCATAAATCAAAGAACGCTCGTCCATCAATCTCACCGCCGGGATGAAATCCCCCAGCATGCTTGAGACGATGCCATCCCGTTTGAATGCGTCGCTTGAGCGATTTCAGTGGAATCGAACGAAGAAGGGTGTGAACGGGTGGCTCATTCCTCTTCGCCAAGCGAAGATTCCTCTTCCTCGTCATCAACGTCCAAGAGGGAGGCAGGCACACGAGACGAGAAGATGATTTCATCGGTGAAGCCACCCTTGTTCTTGTTTCGAAGTTCCATTACCCGAGTACCACGGGTTGATTTTCCGCTTGTTTCCTTGGTCTGAGAAACCCTGATTCGAATCATCATGCCTGACTTTGTGAGCAAGAAGAGATGATCATCAATGTCTGGGATGGTCCGCACACTAATGATGGAATCATCCTGCTCTTCATCAAGTTTCATCGTACGAACGCCTTTGGCACCCGGCTTTGTTCGCCGGTATCCATCGGTAGCCATCTTCGGGGAACCATCTTCCTCAAATTTGGGGTTGCCCGCTGCATCCGTGTCAGGAATCTTTTGAGCAGTACCAAGGCGGCTGCGCTTGGCCATGCCGTATTTGGAGATGGTCAAGATGTGTTCATCAGCGCTGAGCATGGCCACCATGCCGGCGACGACGCCGCCACCTGAGCCTTTACGATCGCTGACTTTGATACCGTAAACACCACCCGATACCCGTCCCGATGCACGAATATCACCACAGTTGAACCGTGAGGCGTAGCCCGTGGTTGAAATCATGACAATGTCGTGTTCATTGGTCGCAGAACGAACGTTGACCAGCGAATCCCCTTCTTTCTTGAAACGAAGGGCATACTTGCCGTTTCGGTTGATACGTACGTATTCGGACAGGGCCGTCTTCTTGATGAGGCCCAAACGAGTAGCGAACAGGAGGTAATGATCATCTGGCTCCTCAAGCAACTCGCGGGACATAGGAAGGATGCTGACGATGTTCTCGTCCTCTCGCAGACTCTCCAGGAGATTGCGAATGTGTGAACCCCGTGATTGGCGACTGCCAAGAGGCGTTTCCCATGCCTTGAGGCCGTAAACACGGCCTTGGTCGGTGAAAATCAACAAGCGATCCTTGCTGAAACAAGCCGTGATGAGTTGAGGTGTATCCTCGGTCTTGGTCGTGACGCCTTTGAGACCCCGACCACCTCGGTTCTGTGTACGGAAGGTTTCAACGGGCGTGTGTCGGATGTAGTTGTCTTCACTGAGGGTGATGACGATGGCTCGTTCTTCAATCAAGTCCTCTCGGTCCATGGACAACGGCATGTGGTCGATGAAGGACCGACGCTCGTCGCCATGTCGGTCAACCAATTCAGCAAGTTCTTCTTTCAGAATGGTCAACCGGCGAGGTCGTGAAGCAAGGATGTCCTCAAGGTCAGCGATGACGAGTTTCAATTCATCGTGCTCGTCTTGGACTTTGGAAACGTCGAGGCGGCTCAATTGAAACAAGCGGCGCTCTGCGATGGCTTTTGCCTGAGCTTCGCTGAAATCAAACGGTGCAATACCGGCCATGGTTTCATCACCGCGCAGCACGCGTTCAAATTGCTCTCGACTTGCACTTGCCTTGCCAACGGCCACCACATCATCAATTCGGTCTTGGGCTTTCACCAATCCTTCGAGGATGTGAGCTCGGGCTTTGGCCTTGTTAAGGTCAAAAACAGCACGGCGTTCAATCACCGTTTCTCGGTGAGAGACGTAGGTGTGAATCATCGTTGGAAGGTCCAACAGCACCGGACGACCATCAAGAATACCCATCATGTTGGCAGAGTAGGATTCTTGCAACCGACTTGATTTGAAAAGTTGGTTCAACACAGCATGCGGGTCGGCGTTGTTTTTGACCTCAATGACCACACGGATACCCTCCTTTGAGGATTCATCACGGATGTCGCGGATGCCGATCACGACTTCTTTGTTCACCAAATCAGCGATCTGGACAAGCATGTCTGCCTTCTTGACCTGGTAAGGAATCTCGTGAATGATGATCCGCTTTCCTTTGTCGTCATCAAACACATCGCACTTGGAACGAACGTGGAAACGGCCCTTGCCGGTTGCGTACATATCGATGATACCATCAATGCCATGAATGGAAGCACCGGTTGGAAAATCAGGTCCTTTGACATGCTCCATGTACTCTTCTATAGAGATGATTGGTTTTCCATCAGCCCCAGTTTCCAAGATGGTGTCCACGTGAAGGTTCACAGCGCCCGCCACTTCGGTCAGGTTGTGTGGGGGAATGCGAGTGGCCATACCAACAGCAATTCCGTCACTGCCGTTGAGCAGCAGATTTGGAAGCCGAGCAGGAAGGACGGTCGGTTCGTTCTCTGAATCATCAAAATTGGGTTGGAATTCCACGGTGTCTTTGTTGATGTCTTCCAACATGTGCTTGGAGATTCGATCAAGCCGACTCTCAGTGTATCGCATGGCTGCTGGTGGGTCACCGTCGATGGATCCAAAATTGCCTTGTCCATCAACGAGGGGATAGCGGAGAGAGAATTCTTGAGCCATACGGACCATGGTGTCGTAAATGGATTGATCACCGTGAGGGTGGTATTTACCCATCACTTCACCAACGGAACGAGCGGATTTGCTGAATTTTTTCTCAGCGGTGTGCCCGCCCTCAAACATACCGTAGAGCACACGACGGTGAACCGGCTTGAGACCATCACGGGCATCGGGGAGAGCTCGCCCGATGATGACCGACATGGCGTAGTTGATGTACGAATTTTTCATTTCAGTGTTCAGCGAATGGTTCAGGATAATCTCGCCTGGTCCGGCTGACCCGTCGTCAGTTGTTGTGGTTTCATCATCAGATGTCAAGGTTGGTCACCTCCTTGGCGTGGCGTTCGATAAACGCCCGACGTTCGGGCACATCCTCGCCCATCAGCGTTTCGAACATGCGGTCAGTCTCTTCTGCTTCTTTGACCGTGACCTTGAGCATGGTCCGGGTTTCAGGATTCATGGTGGTATCCCAGAGTTGGTCTGGGTTCATTTCACCAAGACCCTTGTAGCGCTGGATGCCAATCTTTGCGTTGGGGTTGTCGCCTCGCAAGTCATCAGTGATGGCATCTCGCTCCTCGTCACTGAAGGCATAGCGGTTGATTTTCCCCTTGCTTAGTTGGTACAAGGGGGGCTGGGCAATGTAGACGTGGCCTCCTTCGATGGCAGGGCGCATGAAACGCCACAGGAACGTGAGCATCAACGTACGAATGTGTGCGCCGTCAACGTCAGCGTCGGTCATAATGATGAGTTTGTTGTAGCGAAGTTTGGCGGTATCAAAGGCACCCTCGTCGTCTTCATTGTTGCCCACGCCGGCACCAAAGGCTCGAATCATGGTCTGAATCTCTTGGTTTTGGAACACCTTCACGACGTTGTGCTTTTGACGTTCCACGTTGAGGATTTTTCCTCGGAGGGGCAGAATGGCCTGAATGCGACGGTCACGACCAGTCTTGGCTGAACCGCCTGCGGAATCACCCTCGACGAGGTAAATTTCGCATTCCTCGGGTTTCCGAGATTGGCAATCAGCCAATTTACCTGGCAAGCCGCCGCCTTCCAAGACACCTTTGCGACGGGTCAAATCCCTTGCTTTTCGGGCGGCTTCTCTGGCTTTTGAAGCCAAAACGGCCTTGTCAACAATCAATTTCCCAACGCTTGGATTCTCCTCAAAGAATTCATTCAACTTCTCGTACACAACGGTTTGGACAATGCCAGCCACCTCACTGCTCACGAGTTTATCCTTGGTTTGGGACGAGAAAGAAGGATCCGGATGTTTGACGCTGACGATGGCGGCCAAGCCTTCTCGGACGTCATCGCCTGACAACCCATCGTTTTTGAGCAACTTTTTCTTCTTTGCATAGCCGTTGATGCAGCTGGTTAATGCCGTACGAAGCCCTGACATGTGGGTGCCGCCGTCCTTGTTTCGAATGATGTTGGTGTAGCATTGGATGGTCTCGCTGAAGGCATCGGACCACTGAAGTGCCAACTCGATGGAGACCGGGCCTTTCTCAATCTCTTTTTCTCCTGAAATGAGGATGGGGTCGGGATGGAGGGTCTCGCGTCGGGCGTTGATTTGTTTCACGAATTCCGAAATGCCTCCAGCGTAGTGGTGTTCAA
>MDTB01053090.1_pt1 | contig 14405 bp, 13 predicted proteins | sample 811161 | NCBI WGS metagenome assembly MDTB01 (sample SAMN05326650, study PRJNA326480) | marine metagenome | isolation source: seawater | place: Mediterranean Sea | collected 2009
AGATGGTATAAAGAAACAGTATCCTAAAGCTAAACAGTCTGTTATCCAAAAGGCTAAGTATGAGAAGAAAAAATACAAGTGCCCATCAGTTGGATAAATTATTATTAAGTACATATACAAATTTTCAAAGTTTTTTAAACAAGAACCTTAGATCAAAAAAATTTGTCGTTGGCGTATCAGGAGGACCTGATAGTTTGGCTTTAGCCTATCTTTCTAAACTATATTCAAGTGAAAAAAAAATAAATTTTATATGCATTGTTATTGACCATGGTGTTAGAAGAGCAAGTGGAAAAGAGGCAGAAAAAGTAAAAAAACTTTTACAAAAAAAAGGAATACAGTCTCATATTTTCAAAATTGATATAAGTAAACTTAAAAACTTTCATTTAGAGGCTAGGCAATTAAGGTATGATAAAATCGCTGAATTTTGTAAAAAGAAAAAAATTAAATATGTTTTGCTTGGGCATCATCTTGACGATCAAATAGAAAATTTTTATATTAGATTAAGTCGAGGAAGTGGTTTAACTGGTTTGTCACCAATAAAGAAAGTTTCAAAATATAAAAAACATATTTTTTTACGTCCATTTTTAAGTTTAAGAAAGCGTCAATTAATCAAAATATCAAAAAAATATTTTAATTTTTATTTAAAAGATACTGGTAACTTTAATAACAAATACCTCAGGTCGCGGGTTAGAAAATTGAGATCTTTTATGGAAGAAGAAGGTTTTGGAGACTTAAGACTGCTTAAAACTTTAGATAATTTCGACAAAGCAGGTGATGCTTTAAATTTTTATAGTCAGACCGCAAAAAAAAAATTTATCAATAAACAATCAAATTTTATTTCTATTTCAAAAAAATTATTCAATGAACCTTATGAAATAGTTTTTAGATGCATTTCTTCTTTTCTTACTGAAAAAAAAGATTATCCACCAAGGTCCAAAGGTATTACCAGGCTAATTGCAGATTTGTCGCAATCAAATAAGAAAAAAGTAACATTAGGGGGGTATATCTTTGAAAATGGCCTTAATTTAGTCAAAGTAAAAAGAGAATTTAGGAAATGTTAAAAAAATGAGACCTTTTTAATCTTGTTAAAACTAAATTAATAATTACTTTAAAATATATATGAATATTAAAAATCTGTTGATGTGGGGAATAATTGCCCTTCTTGTTTTAGGGCTATTTAACCTATTTCAAAACCCTCAAACGAATGCATCCAAAGATCTTCCATTTTCAACTTTTATCACCGAAGTTAATAAAGGAAATGTAAATGCAGTAGATATAAGAGGAAATGAAGTTTCGGGGACTTTCTCAAACGGAGCTAGATTTAAAACTTACGCGCCCAATTATCCTGAATTAGTACAAAAATTAACGGATAAGGGAGTGGCAATTACCGCGGGACCTTCAGAAGACGGTATGCCATCTTTTTTTGGGATCCTTTTATCCTGGTTCCCAATGTTACTGCTTATTGGTGTTTGGATATTCTTTATGAGACAGATGCAGGGTGGCAAAGGCGGAGCTATGGGATTTGGAAAATCCAAAGCCAAACTCATGAATGAAGTTAAAGGGCGAGTTACGTTCAAAGATGTTGCCGGTGTAGAGGAAGCTAAAGAAGAATTAGAAGAAGTTGTAGAATTTTTAAAAGACCCAAGAAAGTATCAAAGGTTGGGTGGCAAGATCCCAAAAGGTGCTTTATTAGTTGGACCTCCTGGAACAGGAAAAACTTTAATTGCAAGAGCCGTTGCTGGAGAAGCAAATGTTCCTTTCTTTACAATTTCAGGATCTGACTTTGTTGAAATGTTTGTGGGCGTTGGTGCATCTCGAGTAAGAGATATGTTCGAGCAAGGTAAAAAAAATTCACCTTGTATAATTTTTATTGATGAAATTGATGCAGTAGGAAGAAGCAGAGGTGCAGGTCTTGGTGGTGGTAACGATGAAAGAGAACAGACTCTAAACCAACTACTTGTTGAAATGGACGGTTTTGAAACTAATGACGGAGTTATTTTAATAGCAGCTACTAATAGACCAGACGTACTAGATCCTGCATTGTTAAGACCTGGTAGGTTCGACAGACAAGTTATTGTTCCAAGACCAGATATAATTGGCAGAGAAGCAATTTTAAAAGTACATGCAAAAAAAATTCAAAAAGGTCCAGATGTTGATCTAAGAACAATAGCAAGGGGTACACCAGGATTTTCAGGAGCCGATTTAGCAAATATCGTCAATGAAGCAGCTTTATTAGCTGCTAGAAAAAATAAAAGAATTGTTACCATGATTGATATAGAAGAAGCTAAAGACAAAATTATGATGGGAGCTGAGAGACGTTCAAAAGTTATTACTGAAGACGATAAACGTTTAACGGCTTACCATGAAGCTGGACATGCCATTGTTGGGTTAAATGTTAAAATTAAAAATATAAAAATGCATAAAGCCACAATTATTCCAAGAGGCATGGCAGGAGGAATGGTAATGTGGCTTCCAGAAAAAGATGAGGATTATCAATCAAAAGATCAATTCAATGGTATGATTGCGATGGCAATGGGTGGACGAGTTGCTGAAGAAAAAATTTTTGGTAAAGAAAAAGTTACAACTGGTGCAGGCGGGGGAGGAAGTTCCGACATTGGCAAGGTAACTCAAATTGCAAAGGATATGGTAACTAAATATGGAATGTCTGATGAGCTTGGGCCAATTGCATATGGTGATAACGAAGAAGAAGTTTTTTTAGGAAGATCAATTACAAAAAATCAAAGTATGTCTGAAGAGACAGTTCAAAAAATTGATAAAGAGGTAAAAAGAATAGTGTTTGAGGGATATAAAAAAGCACAAGTTATAATGGAAGACAAAATCGATGATCTACATAAATTAGCTAAAGCGTTAATGGACTATGAAACCTTAACCTTTGATGAAATTTCAAATATATTATATAATGATACTTTCCCATCTAGACATTCTGATAAGTCAGATCAAAGTGAAAGAAAAGGAAAAAAAGAATCTGCACTTGGTTCAATTGGTTTAAAGCCGAAGTTGACCTAATCTCCATTTAGATGCAAAAAATTTATGTAAGACCCATGAGTTTATCTTATGGTTTAAACGCTTACAATCTAATAAAATTAAAGAAAGCGTTACCGATTTGTGGAAATAAAAAATTAGCATTTAGTAACATCGAAATTATAATCAGAGGAAAAAAGAATAAATTTAACAATTTAAATATTACTCAAACTAAAAATTTACCAACTTGTATAAAAAAAACTGTTTTAAGAAAAATAAGTAATATCTCAAGAAAAAGAAAAAAAATATTGGGACTTAATTTAAATAAATTCATAATTTTTGGAGTACTCAATGTAACACCTGATAGTTTTTCAGACGGTGGAAAATTTAATAAATTAAATTTGGCCATTAAACATGCTCGTCAAATGATTAATGAAGGAGCAAATGTTATTGATGTTGGAGGAGAATCTACACGTCCTGGAGCTAAATTAATTTCAATAGAACAAGAAAAAAAAAGGGTCCTTCAAGTTATTTCTAAAATTAAAAAATATAAAGTTTCGATTGATACCAGAAAATCTAATGTAATGATTGAATCTGTCAAAAAAGGAGCAAAATTTATCAATGATGTATCAGCATTTGATTTTGATCAAAATGCCCTAGAAGTTATTGCTAAATTAAAAAAACCTGTAATTCTTAATCATTCTCAAGGTACACCGGATATTATGCAAAATAACCCAAAATATCAAAATGTACTTCTTGATATTTACGATTATTTTGAAAGTAAAATTCAACAATTAACAAAAAGAAAATATTTAAAACAAAATATTATATTGGATCCAGGTATTGGATTTGGAAAAAACTTAGATCATAATCTTAATTTAATTTCAAATGTTGGAATATTTCATAGTCTAGGCTGCTCAATTATGCTTGGACCATCAAGAAAAAGTTTTATCGGCAAAATATTGAAAGAAAAAGATAGCAAATATCGATTAGGTGGCACTTTATCAGCTATCATTACCGGGTACAATCAAGGTGTTCAGTGTTTTAGAGTTCATGATATAAAAGAAACTCACGAAGCATTAAAAGTTCAGGAGGCTTTAAATTCAATCTAATGAAGAAATATTTTGGTACTGACGGCATTAGGGGAAAAGTAAACAAAGGTGTCATTAATGGTGAAAAGTTTTTTAAATTTGGACTAGCTGCAGGTACGTATTTTACTAATCCAAAAAAAATTAAACCCATTGCAGTTATCGCTAAAGATACAAGGTTATCGGGTTATACCCTTGAACCAGCTTTGGTTTCTGGATTATCCTCTGCAGGCATGCATGTTTACACTTTTGGTCCATTACCTACCAATGGATTGGCAATGATAACAAAACTTATGAAAGCTAATATGGGTATTATGATCACTGCATCTCATAATCCATATGATGATAACGGAATGAAATTATTTGGCCCAGATGGAATGAAATTATCTGATAATATTGAAAAAAAAAATTGAAAAAATAATTGATGCCAAGACTGAAAAACATCTTATTCAACCTGAAAAATTAGGTCGCGTTAAAAGATTAGAGACCGGTACGGATTTATATATTGATATTTTAAAAAAAAATTTCGAGAAAAATTTCAATCTAAAAAGTATTAAAATTGTTTTGGACTGCGCTAATGGCGCTGGGTACAAAGCTGGACCTAAATTGTTGAGATCTCTTGGTGCAAAGGTTATTTGTATCGGAACGTCTCCAAACGGATTAAACATCAATCAAAACTGTGGCTCAACGTTTCCAAAAAAAATTCAATCAGCTGTAAAAAAATATAAAGCGCATATTGGTATTGCTCTCGATGGAGATGCTGATCGTGTAATTCTCTGTGATGAAAAAGGAACTATTATTGACGGAGATCAAATTATTGCAATGTTGGCTACTAGATGGAGACAGAAAAAATTATTAAAAGGGGGTGTAGTTGGAACTTTAATGTCGAATTATGGTTTGGAAAAATATTTTAATCAAAAAAAAATCAAATTTGAAAGAGCAGATGTTGGCGATCGTTATGTGAAAGAAGTAATGAAAAAAAACAAGTTTAATTTAGGTGGTGAACAATCCGGACATATCATTCTTGGAAAATTTGCTACCACCGGGGACGGATTACTCGTTGCTTTAGAGGTTTTATTTAGTTTAAGAAAGAAGAAAAAAACAAGTAGCCTATTTAATTTATTTAAACTCACTCCGCAAATTTTAGAAAATATTGCTGTCAAAGATAAAAATATAATTAATTCATTAAAATGCAAAAGAGCAATCAGAGAAGCAAATCAACTAATAAAAAATCAGGGAAGAATGCTAGTCAGAAAATCGGGAACAGAGTCTAAAATAAGGATTATGGGTGAGTCAGCTAATAAGAAATTATTGCAAAAATGTATTTCAATTATAAAGAAGACCATTCATAAATGAAGCCAAAAAACAAAAATTCTAATTATTGCTGGATCGGATTCGTCCGGTGGTGCCGGCATACAAGCGGATATTAAAACAGTAACAGCCTTGGGTTGTTATGCCATGACGGCTGTAACCGCAATAACTGCTCAAAACACAACTGGCGTAAAATCTATTGTTGCAATTCCATCGAAAGAGATTTCAAATCAAATATTGTTCACCATTAAAGATATTAAACCTGAGGCAATCAAAATTGGTATGTTGCACTCAGTCGATGTTATTAAAAATGTAATTGACTGTTTGAAAAAAGTTAAAACTAAGAAAATTGTTTTAGATCCGGTCATGATTGCTAAAGGAGGAGCTAAATTAATAAGCAATAAAGCCATAGAGTTTCTAGAAAAAAAACTTATAAAACATTCATTTTTGATTACTCCAAATATTCCTGAGGCTGAAGTTTTATCTAAAATTAAAATTAATACCCATGAGGACATGATTTATGCTGGCTCAATATTAATTAATAATGGAGCTAAAAATGTTTTGATTAAAGGGGGTCATTTAAAAAGTCGTTTTGTTAGAGATGTTTTAATAAATAAAAAAGAAATAAAGATTTTTAAAAATAAAAGGATACAGTCAAAAAATACTCATGGAACAGGTTGTACCTTATCTAGTGCGATTACAACTTATTTGGCATGTGGAAAAACAATAAACAAAGCATGCGAACTAGGAATTAAATATGTTAATCAGGCTATTGGATCAAATATTAATTATGGTAAAGGACATGGGCCAATAAATCATTTAATTTCAGTTAGTTTAAATGAAGGATTTAAATAAATGACAAATGTTGTTGTTGTAGGTTCTCAATGGGGAGACGAAGGAAAAGGTAAAATTGTAGACTGGTTATCTGATCAGGCAGATATCGTTGTACGTTTTCAGGGCGGTCATAACGCTGGTCATACGTTGGTGATTGACGGCATTACTTATAAATTAAAACTTCTTCCGTCTGGAATTGTTAGGTCAGGAAAAATTTCTATTATTGGAAATGGTGTTGTGGTTGATCCGTGGGCTTTACTAGATGAAATTAAATCAATTCAAAAACAAGGTGTAAAAGTTTCTGAGGGAAATTTAATAGTTGCGGAAACTGCAAATCTTATACTTCCTTATCATAAAGAAATGGATGAAATTAGGGAGGATGCTGCTGGAAAAGGAAAAATAGGTACGACACGAAGAGGTATTGGTCCTGCTTATGAGGACAAAGTCGGAAGACGCGCAATTAGAGTGATGGACCTTAGGTCTGAAACTAATTTAGATCAAAGATTAGACATTGTTCTTCAACATCATAACGCCATTAGAAAAGGTTTGAATAAAAAAGTCTACAAAAAAGAAGAATTAAAAAAAGAATTAATGAAAATTGCTCCTAAAATTTTAAAATATTCGCAGCCAGTCTGGAAGAAAATAAATGAATTTAAAGAGCAAAATAAAAAAATATTATTTGAAGGAGCACAAGGTATTTTACTTGATGTAGATCATGGCACTTATCCATTCGTTACATCTTCAAATACAGTAGCTGCTAATGCAGCAACAGGTTCAGGCTGTGGACCTGACACCGTTGGTAATGTTCTTGGAATTACCAAAGCTTACACTACAAGAGTAGGTGAGGGTCCGTTCCCAACTGAATTAACAGATAATGATGGTGAAAAATTAGGAAAACGTGGGAATGAGTTTGGAACTGTTACTAACAGAAAAAGAAGGTGTGGTTGGTTTGATGCCGTATTGGTAAAACAAACTATAAAAGTTGCAGGCATTAAAGGAATAGCACTAACAAAATTAGACGTCCTAGATGATTTTGATGAAATTAAAGTTTGTATCAAATACGATTTAGATGGAAAAAAAATTGACTATCTTCCAGCTGCTGTCGAAGACCAAAAAAAAGTTAAACCAATTTACAAATCTTTCCAAGGCTGGAAATCCGAAACAAGAGGTTCTAGAAGTGTTGAAGATTTACCCGGTAAAGCTAGAGAATATATTCATGCAATAGAAGATTTAGTAGAAGCAAAATTGTCTAGTATTTCAACTAGTCCCGAGAGAGAAGATACGATTCTTTTAGAAGATCCTTTCAATAATTAGACTGCAATAAAAAAAGTTGTTATGCAATTTTAGCATTATCGATTACCTTAATTTAACAAGTGCGTTAATATAACTTCATTTTTTCATTAACAGTAGTCTCAAATTGGGGTACATGATACTTGCTTAAATGAATACTCAAAAAATTATTTTCTAATGTTAGCTGTTAAGTGCACAACAAATATATACTATGCAACTTGCAGTATTTGCAAAAGATCATCCTTAAGACATTTAATTTCAAAAAAAAAAAAAATAATTAAAAAAATAAATTTACTAAAATGGGAAGAAACTGATACCTGTTTTAATTGTGATCAGTGCGGTAATACCAACAATCTTTTTTTAGATAATACAAACAAAAATGAAGTTTTCACTTGGAATTTATTAGATGATATTTTTAATGTATATTTAGCAAGTAGAAATAAAATTGAAATGTTAAAAAGAAGATATAGAAAAATTCATAAATTTAACTTTGAAGATAAATGGATTTACCGAAAGCTTTCAAATATTAATTTACGTAATTTTGGCTATCTAAAAAATGAAATTTTTGTACTATTAAAAAAAAATACTTACTATAATCTATATAATAATTCTGAAGATAGTTATGAACAAAAAGCCGACAAAATTATAAAATATTATCTATAGTTTCTATTTAATTCGTTGAAATTAATTTTTGTTGTCTAGCCTGATCAAGCATTTCTTTTTGAAGTTTCTCAAACGCCCTATTTTCAATTTGCCTAATTCTTTCACGACTAATTTTATATTTTTGACTTAATTCTTCCAAAGTTTTTTGTTCTTCATTTAATCTACGATCAAATAAGATTTGTTTCTCTCTATCATTTAAAATAGATATAGCTTTATCTAATAATGCTTTTCTTTTATTGGTTTCCTGACGATGAGCTATTTGAAGTTCTTGATCTGCATTTTCGTCTACTACCCAGTCCTGCCACTCACTTTCACCTTCACCGTCTTCACCTGAGATTGTTGCATTCAATGAGGCTTCAGGTCCTTTCATTCTTTGCTCCATAGAGTTGACCTCGTCCTCTGTTACATCCAAACGATTAGCAATTTCTGTAACTTGTTCAGGATATAAGTTTGATTGATCGGACTTCATAATTTGATTTTTGATTTTTCTTAAATTAAAAAATAATTTTTTTTGGGCCGCAGTAGTTCCAATTTTTACTAAGCTCCACGATCTTAAAATATATTCTTGTATTGATGCCTTAATCCACCACATAGCATAAGTTGCTAACCTAAAACCTTTTTCCGGATCAAATTTTTTTACAGCTGTCATCAATCCAATATTTCCTTCAGAAACTAACTCATTCATTGGAAGACCGTAACCTCTATAACCTGTTGCAATTTTTGCGACTAAACGTAAGTGCGAAGTAACAAGTTTATGAGCAGATTTTTTATCACCTTTTTCCTTCCAATTTTTTGCTAGAATATATTCTTCAGTAGCATCAAGCATTGGGAATTTTCTTATTTTTTGTAAATAAGATTCAAAACTTCCATCAGGAGTTAAAACAGGAAGATTATTTTTGTTTATTTTTTTAGTCATATTTTATATGTAATTTTTAATTTCAAACCTACAAGGTTCAATTTTTCAAGGTTTCAAGCCTTTTTTTTAAATTATTTAAATCATTTGGTAATTGCGAGGTATAAAAAACGTCTTGATTTGTTCTAGGATGGATAAAACCAAGTGTGTGAGCGTGTAAAGCCTGACGTGTTAAAGATTTTAAGATATCCTCGAATTGTTTATCTACACCTCTCAATTTTTTTATTTTTTTTCCATAAGTTTGATCTCCTAAAATAGGGTTTCCTTTATGTGACATGTGAACTCTAATTTGATGGGTTCTCCCAGTTTGAAGTATGCACTTCACTAAACTAATATCTAAAATTTTTGATCCTTTAAAAACTTCTATAGTTTCATAATTCGTAATTGCTTTCTTTCCTCTTGAAACTTCGGCACTCATTTTTTGTCTATTAGTTTTATTTCTTCCAATTAATGTTTCTATCCTCCCATGAAGCGGTCTTAAAATTCCGTGAACAAAAACTAAATAACTTCTTTTAATAACATGTTCTTCAAATTGTTTTGCAATAAAAGTATGTGCTTGATCATTTTTAGCGACAACCAAAAGTCCACTAGTATCTTTATCAATTCGATGAACAATTCCTGGACGGTCAGTTCCATTAATTCCAGAAAGTTTATTATTACAATGATATATTAATCCATTAACCATAGTATTTTGAAAATTTCCTGCCCCGGGATGTACTACCAAACCAACTGGTTTATCAATAATAATTATATCAGAATCTTCGAAAATAATCTTAAGGTTCATTTTTTTTGGAATTAGATTTATTTTTTCATCTTTGATGTCGTGAAATTCTATTTGATCTCCTACCTTTACTTTTGCTGAAGGATCAGAAAATATTTTTCCGTTTAATTTTAGTAAATGTTTTTTAATGATTTTATAAACTCTCGTCCTGCTAATCTCTGGGTAATTATTAGCGACAACTTGATCTATTCTCTTTTTTTTTAAAACTTTCATTAACTGTAAAAGAATAGTTAGTCATGAGAACTTTTAGTATTCTGTATAAACAATATGTTTACAATATTTGACTCAAAAAAAGTTTTGTTCGATCATTTTCAGGGTTTTGAAAGAAATCATTTGTTTTTTTTGCTTCAACAATGTATCCTTCATCCATAAAAACAACTCTGTCTGCTACTTCTTTTGCAAATCCCATTTCATGTGTAACAACACACATTGTCATACCGCCCTTTGCAAGGTCAACCATAACATCTAAAACTTCTTTAATCATCTCAGGATCAAGTGCGGATGTTGGTTCATCAAAAAGCATAATTTTAGGCTCCATACAGAGCGCTCTAGCAATTGCTGCTCTTTGCTGCTGCCCACCTGATAATTGACCAGGGAATTTTAAGGCCTGGTCTTCTATTTGAACTTTTCTTAAATAATCCATTGCTAATGACTCAGAATCTTTTTTTGTTTTTTTCTTTACCCAAATTTGAGCTAAGCTACAGTTTTCTAAGATTGAAAGATGTGGAAAAAGGTTAAACTGTTGGAACACCATCCCAACTTCACTTCGTATTGCGGAAATATTTTTTGTATTTTCGTCTAGGGCCATACCGTCAACAACGATTTCCCCTTTCTGATGTTCTTCTAATCTATTAATGCATCTTATTAATGTTGATTTACCCGATCCTGATGGACCACAGATAACAACCTTTTCTTTTTCATTTACCTCAAAATTAATATCTTTAAGAACGTGAAAATCTCCATACCATTTATTCACATTATTTAATTGAATTATATTTCCCATTATTTCTAGTTAGTAGTTTTTAATTTTTCCTCTATACTTAAACTATATCTGCTCATAGCAAAACAAAAAATCCAGTATACAAAAGCTACAAATACATAACCTTCAGTAGCCATACCTAGCCAATAAGGGTTTGTTTTTGCCAAATTAACCATGCCCAATATTTCTAAAAGTCCGACCACAAAGACTAACGGAGTATCTTTAAAAAGTGCAATAAAAGTGTTGGCTATTCCCGGTATCACTAATTTGAGAGCTTGTGGTAGTATAATGAATATATGGCTTTTCCAATAGCCCATACCAATTGCTTTTGAAGCATCATATTGACCCCTACCAACAGCTTGCAATCCTCCACGAATAACTTCAGCCATGTAAGCGGCCTCAAACAAGGTAATGGCAATAATTACTCTTACCAATTTATCCAAATTGGTACCTGATGGAAGCAAAAGAGGAAACATAACACCTGCCATAAACAGGACGGTAATAAGTGGGACCCCTCTCCAAAACTCAATAAATCCAATAGAAAAATACTTTATTACTGGAAGATTTGATTTCCTTCCCATCGCCAACAATACTCCAATTGGAAAACAAAAAATTATTGCAAATATTGATATTACTAATGTTAAAAATAAACCACCCCATTCACTGGTATCAACTGTAGGGAGGCCTAGTAGGCCACCAGAGAAAAGTATTAATGATAAAATAGGAAAAGGCAAAACTAAAAAAATAAATAAATATTTTTTAAATTTTGGGTTTAGAAAACGGTAAACAATTATTGAAATTATTAATATAGAAAAAGCAAAATTTATTCTCCAAATTTCTTCATTAGGATATAGTCCATACAAGAATCTATTAAACCACATTTTTACAAATACCCAACAAGCACCTCCTGCCACGCAGTCCTTTTTTGTGTTTCCGGAAAAAGTAGCATCAAGTAGTGTCCAATTTATAAGTGGTGGAATTGTCAAATAGATTAAATAACCAATTGATAAGGTTAAAAAAGCATCAATTGGAGATGAAAAAAATCTTTTCCTTATATAATTTAACACTTTCATTTTATCTTTCCGTAAGCGCAACTTTCTTATTGTACCAATTCATAAAAATTGAAATAGATATACTTAAAGTTAAGTAGGTTAACATTGTGATTGTAACAATCTCAATCGCTCGCCCTGTTTGCATTAATGCAGTTCCAGCAAAAACTAATACAATATCTGGATAAGCAATGGCAGCAGCTAAAGAAGAGTTTTTAGTTAAGTTTAAATATTGGTTAGTTGTCGGAGGTATAATAATTCGAAGTGCTTGTGGTATTACAATTAATCTTAAAACTTGTGTATTGGTAAGACCTATCGAGGCTGCCGCCTCTTTTTGACCTTTATCAATCCCTAAAATTCCCGCTCTTACATTTTCAGCAATAAATGTAGATGTATAAAGTGATAAGGCAAAAGCTAACGCAATTAATTCTGGTATGATTGATACACCTCCAATGTAATTTGCAATACCCATTTGAATATCTAACTTAGGATAAGAAAATTCTAGCTCAACATTAAAAATATTAATAATCAAGAAAGGAATTATAAATAATAGACTTAATGATATTAAGAATTTAGGAAGCTGCTTACCTGTTTTTTCACGAAGATTATTTGCGTATTTATTAAAAATATAAACACAAACAAAAGTAAAGATTAATCCGTATATAAAATAATTTAAATTGGTCCAAACAAATCTTGGAATATAGATTCCTTTGATATTAGCGTAAACAAAATCAAATAAAATTATTGAGTTATCAGCGGAGGGCAAAAGTCTTAAAACTGTGAAGTACCAAAAAAAGATCTGAAGTAATAATGATATATTTCTTAATGTTTCTATATATACTGTAGCCAATCCTGAGGCTAGAGGGTTTTTGGATAATCTCAATATACCAAAAAAAAATCCAAGCAACGTTGCAAATACAATACCAATTGCAGATACTAAAATTGTGTTCAGAAGCCCCACGAGATATGCACGCGCGTATGACATACTAGAGTCGAATTCAATCATACTAAATTGTATATCGAATGATGCCTTATTTTTTAAAAAACTAAAACCTGTATCAATTCCTCGTGCAGCTAAATTTGAACTTGCATTAAATGTAAAGTATCCAATGATAGAAAATAAAAAGATTAAAAGAAGTGCTTGAGGTAAAATAAATTTTACCCTTGGATGATCGCTTAAATATTTATCAATCCTATCAATTTTATTTTGAATAAAAGACATTTATTAATGAACTAAAAATAAAAAAAAGGGCTAGAAGATCTAGCCCTTTTTTTCAATTATTTAATTACCTTACTGGTGGTACATATAAGATACCGCCTTTAGTCCATAAATTATTTGGACCTCTGTCAGGCAAGATACCAGTGTCAGCTATATTTTTCTTATAGCTTTCGCCATAGTTACCAATCTGCTTGATAATTCTATAGCTCCACTCTTGATCTAAACCTAAGGCTTCACCATTTTTAGTACCTTCAGCCCCCACTATTCTTTGAATAGCTGGGTTTTTGCTTTCTTTCATTGAGTCAATATTGCCCGAATTTACTCCATACTCTTCAGCTTCAATCCAAACATTCAATGACCATCTAACAACATCTTCCCATTTAGCGTCACCTTGTCTTACGACGGGACCTAAAGGTTCTTTTGAAATTGTTTCTGGTAATACAACGTGATCATCAGGTTTTGTCAGTTTAGTTCTTTGTGCAGCTAAACCTGATTTATCTGTTGTATAAGTATCACAACGACCTGAGTCATAAGCTTGAACAACTTCGTCAGCTTTTTCAAATACTACAGGTTCATATTTTATACCTTTAGATTTAAAAAAATCTGCCATGTTAAGTTCAGTAGTAGTACCAGTGTTGGTACATACTTTTACGCCGTCTTTAAAATCATTAACTGATTTAATACCTGTAGCTTTTCTAACCATGAAACCTTGACCATCATAGAAGTTAACGCCAACGAAGGTTAAACCAATCGCAGCATCTCTTTCTAAAGTCCAAGTTGTGTTTCTAGAAAGTACATCGATCTCTCCAGCTTGTAATGCAGTAAATCTTTCTTTTGCACTTAGAGGTGTGTATTTTACTTTATTAGCATCACCTAAAACTGCAGCAGCAACTGCTCTACAAACATCAACATCGATACCTGTCCATTTTCCACTTTCATCAGCATTTGAGAAACCAGGCAGACCTTGTGAAACTCCACATTTTACAAAGCCCTGTTTTTTCGTAGCATCCACAGTACTCGCTTTTTTTCCACCATCACCACACGATGTTAGAATTAAAGCGAAAATTGAAACACTACAAATTGTTTTAATTATGTTTTTCATTGTTTTCCTTTTAATTTAAATTAAAGTTGCCACAAAATATGAAACTATAGGATAGATTTCAATTATATAATTATTAGATAACTCTTTTTGTGATAATGAAACAATTACAGGTTGAATTAATCTCACCTTATTTGATGAGTTTTTGAGTAATACGGTCAAAGATAATTGCAATTAAAACTATTCCAAGACCACCA
>MDTB01099770.1_pt1 | contig 14405 bp, 17 predicted proteins | sample 811161 | NCBI WGS metagenome assembly MDTB01 (sample SAMN05326650, study PRJNA326480) | marine metagenome | isolation source: seawater | place: Mediterranean Sea | collected 2009
TCAAATAAGTAAAATAAAACAAGTAAAACCATTAAAAATTAAATTAGAAAATATTAGCAATTGATATAAATATTTAGTAAATAAAATACTTAAAAATATTACTTTTGATTTTATTATAAATGTCGGAAACAGTTGAATCAACACAATCGCAAGAAAACACAGTTGTATCACAAACGAAGGAACCAGTCGAAATGCAAAAACCAGTCGAAACGCAAAAACCAGTCGAAATGCAAAAACAAGTTAATTTATTGGATGTTGAAGTAAAGGATGAAAACACAGCATTAAATGTTATGGTGACCTTCTTAAATGCTGCTCAAAGAAGAGGTGCTTTTTCAATGCCTGAATCGGCAAAACTTTGGGAGTGCATTAAAGTATTTCAAAGAATAGGTCCTCCTAATCCTACCTCTACAATTCAAGAAAATAATAATTAAATAAATTATAACTAAATAAATATAATTTCTACATAATTATATTTATATTATCAACCATTCGTTTATATTTCTCCTCCATCTTCTAAAGAATATTTTTTTTACTAATTTAAGATAAGTTTTTGGAAAAATCAACCTTCTAGGTATGAAAATTGCACTGGGTTTTATACCCAAAAGCATCCTACTATATGGAGTCATATATTAAAAAGAGAAATAAATTGATTTTAAAATATTATTTTTGTAATAATTTAAATATAAATAATATATTATCTAGCAATGATTGATATTTCAAGTATGGAAAATGCAAGAATGTGCGATTTATGTAATAGATGTGTAAGAGGTATTTTTAAAAAAGGTATATGGGTTCCTTTGCCTTCTACTACTGTAAAATATGGGGGATATTTTTGCGGTTATACTTGTTCCAACAGATTTAATAAAATAAAAGAACTAGAAGAAAAAAACAGCGGATTGCAAGCATTAAACAAAAGATAATATCATAACTATATACAATGTTTTTTAAATACTGTATATGGTTAACTAGTAAAAAAAATAGTATCTGGGACGAATATACAAACGGTTTTAAAGCTCATATGTCTATTAAAACAAAATTCAATTACTTATACAAAGCAAAACAATTTTTTGATTCTATTTCTGACAGAGCTCCTATTCACGTAGAATTAATAGGTCCGATTATAAATACAAATGAAAATGGATTTCATGCAGCTTACTACAATATAAAATATTCAAATAAAAATATTCAAAAGGAACCAGAATGGTGGCCTAAAAATGCGCATGTTTCTTTTTTGTATAAATATAAAATTCCAATTCATGAGTCTGAATTAAAAAAAGTGGAGAGAAATATCGAAGTATTTGAATGTGTTTTTGATGAAATAATCATAATGAAATGTAATTATCATCATAATTATTGGAAGAAAATTTTTTAGTCAGTAAGCTGAAAAAAAGGCACTAAAAAAACGGAACTAAATCGAGCGTTTTTTTTATCCAAAGTATTTCAGAAAATCAATTTTGGACATTTTTAGAATGTCCATTTTTTGTATATAGAAACTTTTTAGAACTCAAAAACTCCTCGATTTAGTTCCTTTTTTTCAGCGATTCCTTCAACATTCTAGGTATTTTGATGTTTTTTAGCTAAAATTTATGTAGGGGTTTTATGGTAAGCCGAAAAAAAGGCACTACTGCTACCGAAAAAAAAGCACTAAATCGAGGAAAAATATTATAAAAAAAGAACTTTAGCGGTTTTTTTTATTACCATATATAAGATAACATGATGATAACAAAAAAAACCGGAAAAAAAGCACCAAAATTTTATTGTAAATTTTGCGACTTCTTATCGTCTGATAAAAAAGATTTTAAGCGTCATCTTTTGACACGTAAACATAATTCTTTAAAAAATGATAACAAAAATGATAACAATGATAACACCCCTTGTGCATTTGTTTGTAAAAATTGTGGAAAAGAATATAAACATCGTTCCGGATTATCACGTCATAAAAAAAAATGTATTAACAGTGTAAAAAAAAATGTTGAATTTTGCGGTAATTTTAGCGGTAAAACCGCAAAATCTGAAATTCCCAAAAAAAATGTCCAAAATTTGGAGAGTGAAATCTCTGACAAAAATCTTATAAAAATGTTGGTTGCTCAAAATGAAAAATTAATGTCTCAGACACAAAAATTAGTAGAAATTATACCAAAATTAGGAAATACAACAAATAATAACACGCAAAACAATAACATTTCTATTAATGTTTATTTAAATGAACATTGTAAAGATGCTATGAATTTGAAAGATTTCGTTCAACAATTAAAAATAACAGTGGATGATTTAGTTTTTCAGGGTGAAAATGGCTATGTAAAAGGTATTGAAAATATATTCACAAAGCAATTACAGGATTTGCCACCAACAGAAAGACCAATACATTGTAGTGATAAAAAAAGAATGCAATTTTATGTAAAGGAAGATGATGAATGGCAAAAAGACAATACACACGAAAAAATTGATAAAACGCTTAGTGATTTAACTGTTCGACAAATACATGAATTAAAAAAATGGGAAGAATTACATCCTAATTATTTAACAAATGATAAGGAAATGAAACATTGGCAACGTTTAGTATCGGAAATAACCGGGAATAGTAAATCTACCAAATCTGGTAAAAAACAACGGGATGTTATAAAGAAAAACTTAGCACAATCTACGAATATGAAAGCTGCAATTCAAGAATTGCAGAAAGATTCATAATTTTTAATATTATTTGAAATTAAATGACTGATGTTTCAAATAATGTAAAATTGGATATTAGTGAAATAGATTTATCTGGGGTCGATTTGAAAGCTACATTTCCAGTAAAACTAATCAAAAGAAAAACATTATCGCGTAAGCCCACACTTAAAATTGGTAAAAATATTGATGAACCATTATATGAAGAATTTAGAGTAGATGATGATCCACAACAAAAATGGGAGAATGTGCATTATAAAAAAATATCTTACAAGCAGGTCGAAAAAGATATGGCAGAATTATACGAAAATGAAAATGAAACTTTTTCAGATGCATTTGATATTATAGCGAGTTATGTAAGAGGACAAAAATTAATATATATGGAGGCACAAAATTGGTGTGTATCCACCTTAAATTGCTTCATGCTTCCAGCAATTTTCTTATCAGCAGTCGCAAGTGTTTGTGCCAATGAAGCAGAAAATTTCTTTTATGGTGCAACTATGTTAGCAGGATTAAACGCTTTTATATCATTTCTTTTAGCAATTGTTAATTATATGAAATTAGACGCACAGTCAGAAGCGCATAAAATTTCATCGCACCAATATGATAAGTTGCAATCTTTGTGTGAATTTTCATCTGGAAGAATGCTTTTATTTGGCGCAGAAGGAGAAACACAAGAAGAAGAAAATGCTGATGTAAAAAAGAAATTAATGACTATTGAAACAAAAATCAAAGAAATAAAAGAAACAAATCAGTTTATTATACCACGTGGAATTCGATACCAATATCCAAATATTTACAATATCAATGTTTTTGCTATTATTAAAAAAATTCAAAATTGTAAAAAAGATTATTTGACTAAATTGAGAAATGTATTAAATAAAATGAAATATGTAAAAAGCGACCATTATGATGGTGATGAATCATCTAGAGCATATGAACTTAAAAAGGCGTATAAACATAAAACGCAAATTATTTCAACCATTTTATTGATAAAGTCAAGTTTTAGTATTATTGACCAAATATTTCAACAAGAAATAATGACAGCACAACAATTAAAAAATCATAAGTGTAGTAGTTGTTGTTATTCTAAACCAGTTGACCCGGTAAGAATTAATGAATTTATTGAGTATATTATGGATCCATTTGAATCATGGTCAAAACCAACTGAATATAGAATGAACATAGAATTGGTTAATCAGGCTCAACATAAACTAGGAGCATCGAATAGAAAATCATTTGATAAACAAAATTCCCATGTTCCAATATCTGAAGCACAAAAAACAGCAGCGGCTCGTAAGGCTTTAGAGATATTTAAAAGTAAAAGAAAATCCGTTCATAAAAAACAACCTAGACAAACCTTATTTAATAGAGGTTTTACTGATACAAACTTAGTAAACTCTAAAAAAAATCTAAATGATTTATAAGTATGAAGAAACTATCAAAAAGAGATTATAAAAAAATAACAAAATTTTATAAAAGTAAAAAACATACCAGAAAAAATGCGTTAAAAACAATATCTAGAAAATTCTGTAGTTGTGTTGAAAAGGTAAAAGCCAAAAAAAAAGGCGAAGCGATTGGAATATGCACAAAGTCTGTTATAAATCGCAAAGGATTTAAACGGGGAAAGTTTAGTTGTAAACGTAAACCATCTATACAATTGTATAAGGGTGGAAAACGACGACGCAAGAAAAAGACGCGTAAAAAAAGAGGTGGGACAATCGGGTTATGGTTTGATGGAAGCCAATTGACTCCACTAACTCATTTTGTAGTTAGGGCTATAGGAGACGTAGATAATGGACCTATAAATAATTTTTTAGATAGTATCCGTGGCGAGCAAAGTGGAGATGGTTTTTTTCTTGAAAACGACGAGGATGGCTACAACGAAAACTATGATAGAGCAGAAAATTTTGCGGTTGAGTTAGGAGGAATGGCTGTCGAAGATGGTTATATAGGAGGATGGTTCTTGATAACATACGACATAACCAACGAAAATAATTTCATGGGAGGAATAGGAGGAAGAGGTTATTTTAATTATGAACATACCCATGATATACCAGCAGTCCAAGATTTTATTGCTATTAATAATATCTCACACGATAATATATTTCCATCACCCCAAACAGAATTATTTGCTCAAGTGGATACAGCGAATGCTGGAAACAATAGTCCAAGAAGTATTATGGAGATAGATAGTGGTGGTGGTAAACGCCGCAAGAAAAAGACGCGTAAGAAAAGGGGAGGTATCAGGTTGGGTTTTCCTAGAGAAAATTTAATATTTTTCAATGTAGATGATAATTTTAGAATTTTTTTAGATCAGTGGTGGAATACAATTGATGAAAATCAACGTGAATTTATAAGAAATATGAATATAGAAGCATTAGAACATCTTGTCAACGCTTTACGTGTCATATATCAAATTGAACAAATAGTTAACCAACAACAACAAAATCAGGGAGGTGGTCGTCGCAAAAAAAAGACGTGTAAACGACGTAGGAAATAATTTAATCTAAATAAAATTAAATTATTTAAATACGACAAGCAATATAACAAGCCAATCCAGCAACTAAAGCTACAATTACTGAACTAGAAACGATTACATGTTTATGATGAACCAACATGTGCATAACTTGAGACTTAAAGGATAGTTTGGATGGTCCATTTGGAGGTTTCGTTTCTTCTCTTGTTGCAAATGGTGCTAAAGCAAATGATAATACCACATTTAAAATTAGACCTATTACGGCAGTTTTTAAATATAAATTTTTTTGCATATATATTAATAGAATATAAAATTATTTTTGATAAACCAACAACATTTGATGAACTTTTGCGGAATATCCCAGACGTTTGGCTTGAGGCAACATAATTTTTATTTTTGTTTGTTTCTTAGCAGACAATACTACTTTATCGAATGGTTTCATTCCTAAATCTTCCATAATTTTTTCTGTTTGAAATACCAAATCATAATACACGTGATTTTTTCTCCAATCACCCAATACGATACAATATTTGCTTCCCGGTGTTGCTTTTTCTACGCATCTTTTCCATACAATCTTATAATCGGTTAAAAAATCATCCCATTTTTTTAATCGGTCCAATCCATTTTTATCGTGATATTTTTCTAAGTTCCAATATGGTGGACAGGTTAATAATCCATTATGTTCAGGTATTTCATCAATTCTAGAATCGCCCAATACATTTACAACATTGAATTTTTCTTTGGCATATTCGATTGCTTTTTCTGAAATATCATAACCTAAATATAGCTTTCCAGATTGTTCTACAGCTTTATGTCTTTCGCCCCATCCAGCAAATGGATCAAACACAAAGGTAGTATCCCTTAAGTAATATTCACAACACCATTCTGCTACGTCCTCCATAAATGGACTAAATGTGTTTCGATTGGATTGTTTGTTATGGTCTTGTTTACCTCGTATGGTTGTTTTGCCGCATTTTGCAACATCAAATACGGAAACAGGTATATACTTATAGTTTACGGCGCTTTTTTTGAAGAATTTCTCTCCACTTTCCATTTATATAAATATAAAAATTATATTTAAATAAATAAACAAATATAAAATATATGGATTTATACGAAGATGATATGGATTTATTTAAACGTGTGAATATGGATGATTCAATACAAATATTATTTTATTATTTGATGTTTTTATTTTTCGTGAAATGGTATTTCCGGTTATAATTTTTAAATTGAAGTTATCAAATGGATACATGTTTTATAGTAAAAGTATACGTTTATTATGTCATTAACATCACAACAAAATAATATCTCTACTATGTTTAGTAAACATTATAAAAAAAAGCCAAATATAAAACTAAAGAAAATTCAAAATAAAAAATCCGAAAAGGTAGTTAATCGTGGAACAGGAGCAGGAGGAGCACAAACTAACATCAATGGAAATAAATTAGAAGTGAATGTTCGTGGTTGGTATAATAATAATATAACATCAAAAAAGATGTTGGATTATTCCAAAAAAAAAAATAAATGGTGTGTGGAAGAAGTAGAAATAGATGGTAAAAAATACTTACACGCGCCTGAAGACGCTTTTAAATGTTATGAAGAAAACTGTGAATTTGCTAATAATAACATAACAAAAGCTCACGGAGCTAAGTGTCCAGACGATTGTTTCATTGATTTAGTGAAAAAAAACAATACATTGGATAGAATGCAAATTCCAACAGGGTAGTGGTTCTGTAGGAGAAAAATTACAAACATGTTCTGAGAAAATAATAAATTTAGAAAGAAGATTTCCAGGTTGGAAAATAAACTATTGTTATGTAATAAACACTTATATTAAAGAAAACTTTAGATGGGAATTAGAAAGATTAGAAGAAAAAAAAATTCAATATGTTATAGATGATGATGTTGATTTTGAAAAAAAAATATTAAATTTAATAAAATGATTAATTATAAACAACTACTTCTTTGGTTTTAGCAGCTGGATTTTTAGAATTAATGGCTCTTCTTGCATTAATCTCAACGATATTAAACTTTTTTAATTTTTCTCTGACTGGTTCTGTATTTGAATTGCTCATCATCCATTTGCATTTCATTTTTACGCATTTATCAAATAAAGCATTATGTTTTTCTTCTGTAAAACCAACTTTATCATAAGCTACAAAACTATCTTTTTTTTCCGGAACATAAGGTGGGTCCATGTATACAAAATCTTTTTTAGATCGTATATTGACTTTTTCGAAATCACTACAAATAAATTCAACATTTTGTATCGATTTACTAACCTTTTCAAATTCTATTGGGTCAGCGATTTTGGGATTTTTATAATTACCGTGTGGCACATTAAAACCACCGCTTTTATTTAATCTGAAAATACCTCTGAAACAAGTTTTGTTTAAATAAACAAATTCGGCAATCCTAGCCATATCTGTATCATCTCTACTATTATAAAGTTGTCTTATATAATAATAATATTCTTTATCTTCTACTTTTTCACCTGCTTTTTTTATTTTCATTATAGTCTCATATAGTTCTTTCCAATTGGATTGAATTGCTTTATAAAACTCTATTAATACGGGATTGGAATCGTAAGCGTAAAGTTTGCCTTTAATTGTGATTTTCTTGTTTTCTTGTGCGGATAATACGCCTAATAAAACGCTTCCGCCGCCTAGAAATAATTCGTGATAATTGTTTATTGTTGTGGGGAATTTGTTTAATAAATGATGTAATAATTTATGTTTACCTCCAACCCATTTGATAAGTGGCTTTTGTATTGTATAATCCATGTTAATACATAATATCGATATTAATATTTATATCAATTTAATTATGAATAAAAATTAAATTGAAAATAAAAAATGATTTTTTTTTTTGAATACAAAAATGTCTGTAAAAACCACCCTTTTGTGTTTTAGTTATGCGTGTTCTTCGCAATCTGAAGAACTTACCCAACGTGTAAAACATAGTAATAAAATATTATTGCCGCCATCTGTATTACACACTATCAACAATGAAAATGCTTTTAATTCACCATTGTTCTTTCAAATAAAAAATCTTGAAAATCAAATGACTCAGGTGTGTGGCATGCAAGAATTTTCAGCTCCGCCGGGTGTAGCACACGTTCCATATCATGTAATGGAGAGTTTGGGGATAAAGGAAGGAATAAATGTTGAATTCGAATTGGCTACACCGGTAGATGGCACGTATGTGAAATTCCGGTTGCATTCGAGTGATTTTGCGGATATAAGTGATCCGAAAGCTGTATTAGAGCGTGTATTGAGTCGTGATTATCCAGTAATTACAGAGGGGCATACAATTGCTATTAATTATGCGGAAATGAATAGAGTGTTTTATATAGATGTAGTTGAAACAAAACCGGCACCGGTTATAAAAATAATAAATGTAAATATAAACGTAGATTTTGATAAACCATTGGATTATGTTGAACCAGAGGAAAAAGTTCCAGAACCCGTAGTAAACAATTATGTGGATGTGTCTAATAATTTACCTGATTATGACACATCGAGATTTCCCGGGAGAGGTCATAGATTAGGAAGAGCTTAAAATAAACGATATAAAATTATTTTTTATATAGTTAGTCTACCTTACCAATAATAACGTGAACGCTTCTATCATTATTTTTATATTTTCTTTCTAAGTAATCAGTTGCGGCATAATGAAAAGGGTCAAATATCATTAGATTTGGATTATTTTCCCAATAAACTAAAATTTTTACATCTTTTTTATCCGATCTATCCAATGCAGACATTGCTAATGATTGAAATTGGTCTTCAGATGGTGGCCATGGTTTTGACATATATATGATATTGTCTTTGTATTTTTAAATTGATTAAAGAAATACTATAATAATATAATTAGATGGCAGATTTACCGTGGGAAATAGTTGAAAAAATAATGAAATTCAGTGGTGCATATCACTTTGAACAAAACAAAAGACCTTATATTACAACGTTGCATCTTTTGGGATATATAATTGCCGAACACGGTATTAAAAAAGCATTAATTCATCACCGAGAAATAGATGCATTAGAACGTGCCTATGCTGACTATAATGAAGGTTGGCCAATACCTGTATTACGTCCAAAACATAGTCCTTTTCATCAAAATTATTGAGTGTGTAATCTAATATAAAGCATCATACTAGCACATCCTCCTACACATAGAAGCATAAAACCTACTATTAGAATACCTGCTAAGGTCATTATATATTTTTAAAAAGTTGTTTTTAAATTGAAGTCGATATATTATTTTTAATTTCGATAATAAAAATGAATTGTCAAAGAGTTAGTCAAATGAAAAATACGATAATTGTAATGTGTATCGGTGTATTATTTCAAGTGTTGTTTTGGTCGTTTTTAGCATCAGTTGTTGGAGCGGCTCCACAAAACGTCCGAGGATTAAACAGTAATACTATAAAATTACCAAAACCAATTCCGTGTAATCCGGGAACAAACGGAACTTCGTGTGTATGTCCCGCAAATTGTTTAAAGTATAATGCGGAGTCAAATGGTTGTCATCCTATTGATTGTTGGTCCTATTCAACTATTAAAGCCGATTGCAATGAAGCAGGAAAAGAATTCGTCCCAGCACTTGTATTGCAAATCTTTTTGGGAGCATTTGGTTCTGGGTTTGGAAATATTGGTAGATGGGATATATTTGGAATTTTTATGGCGGTATTATTCGGCGGTTGTGTATCTGTGTGTTGTTGTGGTATATGTTGTAATTGTATAAATAAAGAAGAGGACAGGGAAGGCGCTACTAAATTAGGTCTGAAATGTAGTTCCTGTCTATGGTCATTAGCAATTTCGATTATGTGGATATGGGGTATTGTCACAATTGCAAATAAAGAGGTTGATGGAGTTTGGACAAATTATAAAGGAGAACCTATAATGTGTCCATTGGTTGGATAAAAAAAATATTATTGAATGATATTATAAAATTTTTTTTATTTTATCATAGTTTAAAATTTTAGTAATATTTTGCTATAAATGCTTCATATGTTTTTAAATCAGTATCAGTTATATATGCTCTTCCTTTTAATGCTATATTTTTTTGATTGTAGTATTTACCAATTGTAATTACTTCAATATATTTATTTTTTCCAACGCATATACTTGAAACAATTTTACCTTTTTTACCATGAGATAATATTCTTAATGATGCTATTAATCCTCCGAAATAAAATATGCCTTCTTCTTTTTCATAAAAATATGTATTTGGAAATAAATTTTCATTTTTCATTTCCCAATAGCCATAATTTCTCAATTGTTGTTCCATTGTTAAACCTTTAAATTTTTTTCTTCTGTTTTCTGCATATATCGAAACATCATTTTCTAGGTTTATAATTTTTGATACATCGACACCAGCTAGTTTTGCTTCATATAAATGAACCCATTTACGATAAGAACTTTTAATGTTTTTAATAGTAGATTTCCAAAATTTTTTGGTTTGATGAGCTTTTTGATATGCGATTTTATAAACAAGTTGTGCATATGAATATGAATGTGATTTACAAAAACTATATTTTCTTAAATTGGCCAATTTACTTAAAATATCTATTTTTTGATTGGTGCTTATGGTGTCAATCAAATCATTATATTCATTTTTGATTTCCTGTGTCCATTTATTTTTACTGATACACCGTCTAAATTTATCCGCTAAGTCATTTGATATATTTAAATTTATCGCCAATATAGAAATAGCGTCATCATCAAATATAAAATAGGAGTCAAAATCAATATCGTTGTCTTGTATTCTAGCATCTTTGGCGGCAGGTCTTATAATTGCTAAACAAATTGCTATATCGGTGATTGATTTTGGTTTTACTTTTAATAATGCTTTTCTCATAAGGGGTGATTCCGCTAAAGTAATACCTATATTATTTCCTTTTTGTAATAAATCATATGTTTTCTCGTCATATGGACAATCAGCAAAGTTAATATTTCGACCACATATATCAATTAATTGACTTATACCTCTACTAGATAAAATATCTATTTTAAAATTTTTATGTTTGGAAATATCTCGTTTATCATACATTATTTGTGATAAAGTTTTATTTTGATTTCCATTTTTTAATAATAAATTATCTGGTATCCCACTATGAAAGAATACTATACCTCCACAATGTAATGAATAATGTCTAAATGTATTTTCAAGTTCTTTTTGATATTTTTTTACTAGTTTTTTGTTTTTGTTGGACAAATTTTTAACAAATTTATAAATTTCGGCTTTTGGTATTTGTTTATGAATACCTATTTTTCGTATAGCTTCTCTAAGAGCAGATTTTTCATGCCAATATACGTGATTACTAATTCTTGCTACTTGATTAGGCCATTTTAATTCTAACTTTAAAAATACTTCATCCCTCAAATAATGTGGAAAATCTAAATCAATATCTGGTAAATTATCTCTATATTCATTTAAAAACCTTTCAAATTTTATATTAAATTTTATAGGGTCAACATTACTTATTCCTAGTAAATAACATACCAAAGACGAACCACAAGAACCTCTTGTCACGTGAGGTATATAATTTGTAAGTTTTAATATTTCTGTTGCTCTTATTAAATAAGGAATCAAGTTTTTTTCTTTTATAATTTTTAATTCTTTTTCCAATCTTTCTTTATAAATTTTGTTTTCTGGTATTTTTTCTGTAAAACGATTATTCAAATCTTTTATAGTATAGTTAATATGTTTGTATGTTTCGTGTTTGATATCTTTTAAAAGAGTTAGTTCATTTAATATAGCAAATTTTTTTCCTATTTTCATATTTTTATACTTATAAGACCACGGAAAATTATTTTTACAATTAAGATACATATTCATTCTATCACATATTTTTAAACAACTACTTGCTTTCAAGTCCATTATTAATCCAAATTTTTTACAATTATTTTTATCTTTTCTCAATACTCTTCCTATACATTGAATAAATGTTTTTGGATTTCGATTTTCAACTTTATCTAAAAATATACATCCATCTAAATTTTTAATGTCTGAACCTTCCCTGTGTTTACACGCGCAAAACAAAATCGCGTTATTATCAGCATTCATAAATCTTTCGAAATTTGTATTACTTTTGCTAGTATCAATAGCTAATATAAAATCTTTAAAATAATTTGACCATAAATTTTTCATTTTTTTACATAAATCTATCATTCCACACCAAATAATTATTTTTTTATAATATAATTTTTCTATTTTATATTTACAAATAAATAATAATTCTAAATCAGTTAATTTTTCTTTATATTTTATCCAATTTATTGTTGGTTTTACAATAACATTATCACAAAAAGCATCATAAATAGTATATTTACTAATTATTTTATCATAAGGTTTTATAGTTGTGTTAGGTGTAGCTGAAAATCCCAAACAAGATATATTTTTATTTTTTTCCATAATGTAATTGTAAAATATTTGTGTTGTTTCATTTGATATTGAATGACACTCATCGTGTATTAGTAGACCAAAATTAATCATTATTTTTTCATATTTTTTTTTAGATACTAAGAAAGAACGGTTTATTATCAATAAAATTGGTTTTTGCCAAAAGGAAGCAGAATTTATTTGTTGGAACCATTTTTTGGGTTTATTCACAGAATAATTTATAATCAAGAATTTTTTATATATTTCTGAATATCCTTTTAGTTTAATGGTTTCTCTATTAAACTGCTCTATCAATATAGATTTTTGTTCACATAACCAAAATATATTGTTTTTTGGGTATTTTTTATTGTATTCTAATATTATTTCTAATGAAATCCACGATTTACCAGTTCCTGTTGCATGAAAATATACACCAGATTCGAAATTATTTTGAATAGTTCTTTCAATAGCTAATTTTTGATTTTTTCTTAAATTCATTAACATTATAATTATTATTAGTCTTTTAAATCAATTTATTATATTGTATAAGTTTATATGAAAACACGAAAAAAAAGAAATTGTAATTTAAGAAATAAAACAAAAAAAATAAAATTTAGAAAAGCAATATGTGTTTTACATGAAAACAAAAATAATATAAAAGGATTTATAACTTTTTCTCAGAAAAATGGAGAGAAAAAGGTTAAAATTAATTATAATATAAGTGGTTTAAAAAATGGATTTCATGGTTTTCATGTACATCAATATGGAGATTTAACAGACGGTTGTAATAGTTCATGTGCACATTTTAACCCATATAATGAAGTGCACGGAGGATTAAAAAGTCATCATAGACACGTTGGTGATTTAGGAAATATATTTTCTAAAAATAAAAAAGCAATTGGTAGTTTTTATGATAAAAAAATTTCATTGGATTTTAAACGAAAAAATTGTATTATAGGTAGATGTATAGTTGTTCATGAAGATGAGGACGATTTAGGTAAGGGTGGAAATGACGAATCATTAAAAACTGGTAATGCTGGAAAAAGATTGGCATGTGGAGTAATTGGAATATCTAATTCATAAATTTGAATTTAAAAAGAATTATTGTTATTTAAACATAATGTCTGAAAAAAAATCATACAGAGTATGTGCGGTATTTACTTTAAAAGATGCTGAATCAAAAAATCGTTTTATTGCGTTTGGTAAAGGAGAAAATGGATTAAGTGTCACAAGAAGCTGGAAAGGTTGTCAATCTATTGAGATGTATGAATCACAAGAAAATCCAAATAAAATTATTATTTGGCAAATATGGGACAGCAAAGAAGATCAGGAAGGATACGTTCAACATAGACATGAGGATGGAACCTTTGATTTATTGGGACAATTAGTTGCTTGTCCACCCGAAATTACACCAATTAAAGAATTGGTTATGAAAACAGATGAAGAAATGGTTGAAGATGTTGTAAGAGATATGTGTCATAAAGATTATCAAGTAGGAATGCAACATATGGGAGACGACTGTGTTTTTGTAAGACCATCTGGTAATCCATTAAATAAAGAAGGTTGGAAAGAAATGATGACAAATGATGATGTAAAAGTTGAATCCAACGATTTAGTTACAATTAATAAATTAAAAGTAAATGGCGACATGGCATATGTTTGTTATACTACACACGGCAAATTTAGTTATAAAGGAGCAGCAAATGATGATATTGCTGTTTTGACTAGTGTTCTACAACGTGTAAACGGTAAATGGCAAGTAGTTCATGGTCAACGTTCTACAGGAAGGAGTCCTAGCGAACCAGCACCAAGTTTTTAATTAAATTGAAATCAAAATAATATAAAAAAAAATATTTATATTATTTAA
>MDTB01039934.1_pt1 | contig 14404 bp, 13 predicted proteins | sample 811161 | NCBI WGS metagenome assembly MDTB01 (sample SAMN05326650, study PRJNA326480) | marine metagenome | isolation source: seawater | place: Mediterranean Sea | collected 2009
TTATACTCGGGGTTGGATTATAGCTAAGATGCAACCGGTAACTGAGGAAGATTTTTCAGAGGCAAACATTTATGCCAAATTGTGGTGCAATCATCTACATGGATGTCAGTACAATAAAAGCACAGAAATTCTACTAGAGCAATGGAGATCCACATATAATTTGTAAAACTGAACAACCAACTACAAATCAACTACAGCTCTAGTAACTAACATAACTGACTGACATTAATTCATCGTCAATAATTAATGTCAGGCACTACTTATTTATAATATTTATAATATAAAAAGTAGGATATCCTTTGTCACTGGGGCACTTCTTCGACTGATGGAGCATTGTAATGACAATTATTACCAGGACCATAAATTAATATTTTTTTATTATTACAGTCGTACCGGAAGCACAACACGCACGTCGTGGTGTTCCTCTACGAATATTCTTGTAATTTTTTTAATTGTAATTTAATATTATTTAAATCCATTATATTTTATAAAATAATTTTTAAATTAAAATTATTTATCTTTAATTATATACCATCTTTCCCATTTATCATATTCATCTATATGTTTTAAAGGTTTTATATTATTATTATTAAAATATTCATCACAAAATAATCTAGCACCAGGAAACTTTAAAGAATAATACTCATCTAAATGAATAAATCCTCCTGTTTCTAAATTTTCGTAAACAAATGGAAGACATATTTTATAACTATTATATAAATCACAATCAATATTACAACAAAAAATTTTATCATTAACAAATTTAGGTATTGTTTTTTCAAAAGAACCTTTTACAAATGTAATATTATCTAAATTCAAAAATTGTGCTTTTTTTTCCAAATATTCTAACGATGTATCAGAAAAATCATTTGATGTTGAAACATTCATTGAATTATTTTTTTTTCCATAATAATCATTATATTTTTGAAGTTTTAATACATTATTATAATGTTCTTCTGATATAATATTATTATCATACATAGTTTTAAAATTTTTTAAATCATCTTTTTCATGATTTTCAAATTCAGCTAATCCACAATAACTATCAAAAGCATAAATTTTTTTGTTTGAATTTAATTTTTTTAATAACAATGCTGTTGAAAATAAACTTTTACCTTGAAATACTCCAAATTCAAATATATCCCCATCAATTTTATTATGGTTATTTTTTATAAATTCAAAATATTTGAACATTCTATTCTGTGGATTATTATAATTTTCAATACCTAATTTATTAAATTCCCAATTATTCATATATATTTATTTATATATATTTTTAAATTCATCAATCATCCTTGCCCCCTACCAACTTAACTCCTTACCCCTCCCTCCCTCCCTTACCAACCTAACTACGCTTTTTCCTGATAATTTTTTTCTTTTTTTTGGGTTCTTCTTCTGTCTTACTATCATCATTAACCTTCTTATCCATGTCATCCTTCTCTACGTCATCAACATCAAGTGTTACAGGCTTTCGCTTGGCCATTTTCCCAAAACCTTTAATAGTGGAGTGTTCTTCCTGTTTTTGAAACAGAAACCATCGATTCATAAAACTAAATTCTTGGTCGATCTTGTTCATGTCTCGTGCCTGTCCTGCGGAACGGCTACTAGACTGTAGTTGTGTAAACATCTGATTAAATAGTCCGGTACTTCCAGGCAATCCCATCTCACTGGCTTTTTCAGCGTCTACTAGATTAAATCCATTTTGATTCATAATTTTGGTAAAATATTCAAAGTTAACAAGATATTCCTCTAGATACTGATTAATAGTTTCCATATACACTACGACCGATTTTCCTAGACTGTTTTGATTACTAGGAAAGGCACGACTCTTAGCCACCGGTGTCCCTTTAGCCGTTTTGGGTGTCTCAAACTTTTTCTGAATTTTCCACAAGGTAGAACCACCAATGCTTCCCCGGATGTATTCGTCTTTTTCTAGATGTTCTAAACGATCGTATACAGACTGACCGTCAAAGCAGGTCCCGATAAAATAGCCATTTAGTCGAGTATTTCTAACCACATTTTCCACCAAACCATGTAGACTCTCTAGATCACGAAAGAAGTAGTGAAGGGCAAATTGAATACTAACAATATCAAAACCATCACTTGCCGCACCATACATATTTTGATACACACCGTCTAGAGATGATTTTTTAATACCACGGTTACCCCACAAGATTTGAAACAATCTATGATACTCTGCTTTTGCCTCTTTTTTAGCCATAGCTCCCACAGCGGCTTCTCCACTAGGTATATCGAGAGCACTATTACCAACAAGAAAGTACATTTCTGGGAAATGTCCCCCAGGTTGTTTTCGGTAGTAACGAGATTTTGCCTCTTGATATCGTAGACAGGCACCATCTTGAGAATTTTCAATATTATCTTGCGCGATATCAACTCCCACAATTTTAGAGACACGATTTCCAGATCCCTGACGAATACTATCAATCCATTTGTTGAGATCACCTGCTTTACCACACGCTAAATCGAGTAGTTTTGCGTTAGGACAAACTGAAATAGCCCCACTAATTAGATTAGATTTAACATACAGGTTGTGAAAGTCTAGCATCGGTCTTGTTAGACTACGATCACGAGTAATCATCCTAGCATAATATCTATTTTCTTCCTCCATCTGGGATGGCACCGGAGATTTACCGGAGATCATGTCAGTTGTAATCGGATTGTGATAACCTTTCCAAATGTCATGTGCGACATCATAATCGTTACCATATTGTGACGCGCCCCCTCTTAGTTGAGAGGTTTTATCCCATCGGACATTGCGTGGCTTCCATTTCCATCCATCAGCCTGTGTGATATCATAAGACATTTCAATAATGGTATCGTCTGAGATTTCATCCCCATTACGACACACTAGACGATCAATCCCTTTAGAGTCTTTTACAAGTGGAATATTAGCTAGAAATGTTTTCTTATCAGGAGGATGAGTGGGTTTAAATTCCTTAGCAAGATATTGATGTTTAGAGTCAGGTTTAATCGCCTCGTCTCCTTCTAGTAGTAATCGACAAATGTTAATCGATTCATGTCGTAGGGTATTAAATCCTGTTTTCAAAATAACTGTTTTATATTTTTGGACCCCATCACTAGTTGGACGATAACCAATTTTATCATGATTGTCGTCACCTTCTTTAAGAATTTCTACAAGAAAGTCAATCGTATTATCCTGACTAGGTTTCCATTTAAGGTTACGATGCCATGTCCCACCAGTATAATATTCGACATTGTTATGCCAAAATGATACTTTATCACGAGCACGTGTTTTTTTATCTTCCTTTGTTCGTGACCTATCGCTACGTTGTTTTGGTTTCTGTTTTGGTGTCTGTTTTGGTGTCTGTTTTTCTTTTGCCACACTCTTCTTTTTAATGATTTTTTTTTTGGTTTGTTGAGATCCTCCCAACATAGCCGAATCTTCACCTTCTACTTCCACATCCAAGACTTCGTCCCTTTCATAACTGTCTCTCTCACTTTTGCTGCTATCCTCATCGCTCTCCTCATCGATCTCCCCCTCGCTTTCCTTCTCGCTCTCTTTCTCCTCATCCCTCTCGCTGTCTTCACCACCACCACCAGAGACCGGTTTTCCACGACGATCAAAACGCTCATGTTTAAATGTAACTTGTTTTTTAGTGTTTAGTTCACCTTGTTTAATAAGCGATTTAACTGGATATTCTCCACCTACGGCCATTTCATAGGGTATAAATACTAGTCCATCACATGGATAGTCAACATCTTCATCATTTTTATCAATATACTCCAGCATCTCCTTTGACTTTTGGAAAATATCTGTGGCAAATTTAGTGTCATCGGTCTTTCTAGTTTTGCCAAAACTAAATGGTTTAATACTAATTGTTAAATGCCCCGGATGATTAATCTCTGTCAAACCTAATCCTCCAGCACTTACCGGATCGCATAATTGTTGTATTAGTTCGTATCGACTAGAAGGGATTCCTTTACCGGTATCACGATGTTCTTTAATATCAGAACGACTTCTCCAAAATGGTAGACCTCGAACATCACGACCCTGTAGAAAATAGATATCAAAGATTAAATATTTTCTTACCTTTTGTCCCTTTTTGTTGACGGTCACAAATTCACCATCTAGTAGTGTCCCGTGACAATTTTCCCATTTCAAACCGGTAAAACTCATTTCCATCCGACGATACAGTAGAAACAATCCTTGTCGCGATATAAACAACATAGCACGATCACCATCTGCTTTTGGTGTAACCGCATATCCTGAATGAATACTGACAATATTGTCCCACCCTTTTTCACCATCACCCTGATCCTTCTCACTAGCTCCATTAGGATGACGTATATGATCTAGATTCATGGATGCTGGTTGTGGACCAATCCAGTCATGACCATGTTTAGAGTCTCGTGATTTATATCCCGAATCGAGTAGTTTTCTGTATTCTTCAAAAGCCGCATTGACTTGTGATTTAGACGCAACCGAATTACTATTTTGAGACACTTGAAGTATAAATCCTAGATATTTTACACTATGTTGTAGCATGTGGAGATCGCTCATTTTTTTCTCATCTGCGTCTCCATCTAGACCACCATCAACCGATTTACCCTTCTTGTTTCCAACAAATTCTAATTCAACCTCATAACTAGGATTTTGTCCTGAAATGCTCGCATCTTCAAAATTTGTAACAAATCGATAACTACCATTAGGTAGTCTTTCACTTTGTCTGATAATGGTTAGGTCAATCTGTATTAGATTATCTTGATCTCTAAAACTATACCTTTTTTTCAATCTAAATGCTTTTGTAGATTCACTCCAAAGTTCTTTTAGACTATTTACCGAAGAGTCTCTGCTTTCCAGTTTTTTTTCATATTTTAGGTTACATTTTAGATTATAATCCGACAAAAGAACACTCTGGTCTCGACCTCTTGTCTTTTCCATAAAGTGTAGACAACTACTAGGAATATCTTTTACGCTATTAGTTTTACAATATCTTTGAATCATTGGCAAGCCTATAATAGTTGTTCTGATATCACTATTTCGCACAATAATATCTAGACTTTCAGGATTTTCTATCGGCTTTAGTTTTAACGACGGATGTAGCAATCGATGATAGATTTGTTGAAATTCATCCCGGTGTATAACAGAGTGTGATTTCGGATGCACCGGTTTGAAAATCCATTCCAATTCCAATTCTGAATTTTGTATGGCATTGCCATACATATGTTTAAGATTACGATGATTATCTCTACTAATATTCATCACAAATCTTTGTGTATTACTATTTATTTAGGAATATATTTAGCCTTAAATAAAAAACTATCAATTTTTAATTTTTTATTTTATTAATTGTTGTTTGTCTTCTTTCTATACCATCATATTATCTATATGCCATTCACTAAACTATGCCATTCACTAAACTATGCCATTCACTAAACACTAACTAGTTGTAGCAAATCATTTAGAATATCAGATTTCAATCTACTTTTACCGTGTTCTGTCGCAATAGGAATTTCAACTTTAAGAGCATATTCTTTTAATTCTGCTACTTTCATCTTTTTAAGTTGACTCGCCTTTGGCAACATTCCGGAATTATTCGTAATACCCTGAGAACTCTCACTCGAGATACAGGTTAAATCTGAATCGGAAAACATTTCTAGCAATTTAGAAGTTTTAAAATATTGACTGTCTTTCTGCTCCCCAAGAACACTGTAATATGTGTCTATAGTATTAGTAGTCGTTGTTGAATCATCGGGGACACCATAGTAGATCACAATCGAGACTCTATCCGATGTTTTATCATCAATTTGATTTAGACAATAGTAGTATTTGTGTTTGACAATAAAGATATTGACTTGTAGAAAATCAGCTAGATAAAACAAACATTCCGGTTCTAGGGGGTCATTTGTTAGCAGATTTTTCTGCATTCTACTCCGTTTAAAACCTTTCACACTATAACTATTGGTTTTAAATGTGTCAGCTAGTTCCATACTCATAACCATACGAATTTCTTTTATCAAGTTTTGAATACTGTTTTCCGTCCAGATAGTAAGTTCAGGATAAACCACACACCAAATAGCCTCAAAGAGATCAAATGATTTTGATTTATTAGTATGTTGATAGAGGTAGTAATTTGCTGGATTTTCAAAAACCCCTGAAAGGCTAGTAGGGATTGTAATCGGTTGAGGCAATAGAGACAGAGAATTGTAGGTGGGTATAATTTCAGTGTCCTCACTCATTACTCGAGAGTCATGATGATCTATCGTCTTATCTTGATGTTTATCAAATGTAGTGTGCGATGATGGATCAATGTCTCTCTTATGACAGTCTTCCTTATACATTTGTTCGAGTAGATTATATAGAGGATGTGTAATAGGGTTTGCCTCTACCTTTGGATGGGGAATTTTCCAATTTTGTTCCCATAGTTCACTACTTGGAATATCTAGATGCTTCAGTGTTTGTGTTCTAACAGCTTTAGTAATTAGTTGTTCGAGTGAATGAGTGCTATGGATTAGACTGTTATGTTTTTCACGATATTCTTCTTGATCCCCATCGCTCCCCAGTTCTTCCCCATCGCCTCTTCCCTTTCCTCTTCCACCCCTCCCTCTCCCATAATTGCCCCTTCCTCTCCCCCTTCCATAACTTTCACCCCTACCATTTCCCCTTCCACTCCATCCACTGCCTCTCCCCCTTCCATAACTTTCACCCCTTCCATTTCCCCTTCCACTTCCCCTTCCACTTCTTCCAGAGTTACCACTTTCCACAGAATCTTCGATCGTATAATTCATATTTTTAGGATATTGAATTTAATATAATATGTTTAAAACACTAGCCAATCTTAAGTCTTTTATTTCAAATTTTTCTCTTAAAAATTAAATTTCAAAAATGTCCCAGTCAGTACTTAAAAAATCAATGATTGAGTGAATTATTAATTTATGAATACAACTAATTTATTGCATAGTGATAAGATTGGTCTAGATGATGTTCGGGTTAAACAACCTATTCATATGACTTACAAAAAAAAAATAAACGCTAAAAAGGATCTATTGATGAGTAGTCTAACCGAATTTTATACAGCTGCTGGCAAGATCGCCCAAATACTTCCTATTATTCGTGGAGATTCAAAAGTTAGTCTTAGAATTATTGACTGGTTTGTAACGAATTATTCCAAAAAAAATAATATTGGTTATCGTCTTGACGACGGGAAACAGTTTATTGTCTATTTAAATTACAAATCACAACTACGAGCCTATTCAAAAAAACAATTTGATCCATTTTGTCGTCGTGAAAGAATAAGCTATTATTACAACGAAGCGGAAGAAAAAATGATCAATCAAGACCACATTAAAAAAAGGACTCCTAAAAAGGAATCCCTATTTCAAGATGAGTCACCACCTCAAAACGTAAATGAGACTGAACATCCTGATGGAACACTAGAATTAATAACTACTGTCGGTCAACTAAATTTTTTTCGTTGGGCAATTGACAATAAAGTTTTAGAGTTTATTCACAATCATATTGCTGAGATTGAAGAAGATATGAATGTCAGTATCCGACCCATCTATAATAATAGAAACCGTAAAAAGGGTGACACTACTCGCAGAAAACGTCATGAATTATCTATTTCCGCGACTAAAAGTATTTCTAAACATGATGTGAAAGTAGTGGTTGCCTTTGATTAAATTTGAATTCTATTAATTTAAATTCAATAATTTGAATGAATTCTATCTAGATTATTTAATTAATAACATTATCAAACTTTTTATTATTACAAGATAAGAATTAAAATGCAAATTACAAATTATTATAAGACTCATAAAACCAGCCTATTGTTTGTGGTGTCTATTTTACTGACACTAATTGGTTGGATAATTACTGTCGTAAGCTATAAATTATTAAACATGTCACACTCCCATTCACATATCACTCTAGAATCAGCCCCTTTATCACTCGTAATTCGTCTGATATACGGCTTATTATCTACTATCATGACTAATTATTATCTTGATCAGGAATACACTAAAAAATACACGCTCTGGAGTTTTTTGACTCGATACCAATACTATATTATATTTAGTACGGTTACAATAGTGTCTGGGTGGTTTATCTCCATCCAGGTATTACTAACGCTAGGATACACTAGTTCGGTATGCGCGAGATTACTGTATGGTATCCTGTGCACCTTTATTACACTTCGTTTTATACCTGTTATATAATAGTAGTTTTAATTTTATACTATTTCCCTGTCACACCATTCTAGAGCAGCTAGAATAGCCTGATCCATATTTAAATATTTATAAGTCGCAAGTCTACCTAAAAAATGGATTGGATATTTATCCTGTAATTGTAGAGACAGCTGTTGATATTGAGCATATAGGCTGCTATTTTTTTTATTTGGAACAGGATAGTAGGGATCACCATGATCATTAGTAGTTTCACTAACGATGATAGTATCCGGACTATTAGTAGGATTATCTAGAAAATGTTTATATTCTACAATTCTAGTGTAATTAACATCTTTACCGGGATAGTTTACAACACTATTTGGTTGATAGTATTCACAGTTACGTATAGTCTCTTTTTTGAAAGAGATACTTCGATACTCTAATGCCGGATAGCCCACCTGACTAAAATAGTGATCTATCGGTCCGGTATAGATAATGATTGGTTTTTTATTTGTATTTATATTTATACCATTCGCCAAATTGTTCGGATTAAATTGACTCCATTGATGAAAATCAGTTGACAGACTAACAGTAATATTATCAGGTTCTAGTAGTTTTTCAAAAATAGCTGTGTAGCCTTCTTTTGGTAGTGCCTGATATCGGTCACTAAAATATCGATCATCATGATTTGTTCTAACAGGTATTCTAGCTAAAACACTAGAATGTAGACTGGAAGGATATTTGTTCCACTGCTTAAAAGTGTATTCTTTAAAAAGCAAGTTGTAAATGTGTCGCCCTACTTTTTTTACCACCACTGTTTCACCATTTTCTTCCTCACTGGTATTATTATGGCCATTGCTGTCGATCCATGCCTGCATTTCATCCGCGGTTTGTATATAAGTGTCACATAACCGATTAACGGTGTTTATATTAATTGGAAGGTTAACCAAACCGTGACCTTCTACATTTGCAATTACTCGATGATCCCATCTTATCCAGGTGGCTAATGGTGCTACAAAATCCCATACTCGCTTGGAATTAGTGTGAAAAAGATGTGCCCCATATTTATTTATCCTAATACCCGTATGGGGATCAGTATAGTCATAACAGTTTCCCCCAATATGATCTCTTTTATCAACTACTAAAACAGTTTTATCAGGATGTCTAGTAGCGATTTGATTCGCAACTACACTACCACTCAATCCTGCTCCAACAACTAGATAGTCAAATGATTCTGGATCTGGTTTAGACTGTACAAAACGATCCATAGTGGATTTTTATATTGTGATATTGACACGATATAAATAGTTCTTATTTTTCCCTACTTTCTCATAACAAAACTATGTAATTTCTCTAACATTGCACCTTCACGTATCTCTCTATTACTCCAGGTATGTCTAGAGACATGCTCCAAAAATTTCCTTCTTAGTGTTAGGGATGGCAGTTTTCTATTTTCATCACTGGTAGTACTAGTACTGCAATCCTCAGTTAAGTCTTGTAGACCTAGAGAAATAGTATAAGACTCATTTACAAATGGATATTTAAATGGTGAGCTATTATAGGAGTCAGTAAAAAAATAATACACAGGAATGCCTCTTAGTATAAATTCAATACCGATACTAGAACGGTCAACAACCACACCAAAAACTGTCTTAGTTAATTCATCCATTGTGTCACTACTTTCCAGTGTTACATCTTGACATCGATGAATCATTTTTTTAAACATTTTTCTTTTTGCGTGGTCTCCTAAATATTGGCGATCTTTAGGATGTAGTCTAATTTTAATTGGACGATTCGTGTGTCGTCTAATCTCTTTTACCGTATATCTTAAGACTTCTAGAGACCCTAACAATCGATACTCGGTTTTATCATTATTGTTACTACTCCTCTCAATATTTACCCATCCTTGACTATGGTTAGGACAAATTAGAATTGGTGCTTCCGGACTGGTATTGTTAATCCATTGTCTGCTGTATGGCAAATTAAACTGACTGATCAAAAAATCTAAGCGTGTATTACCTTCACAACTCCCATCTATCTCGCCGAAATCTTGTCCTTCCTTCTCCATCTCACTGACATCCTGTCCGTCCTCCATCTCGACTCCCCCCTCCACATTACAAAAAGATGATTCGGGTAGTGTCAACATGCGGGAATAGTTAGCACTAAAAAAATAGACCCTTTTTAGTTGATCACATCCAAAAGGGTCCGTATCTAAAATTATAATAGGCATTTTCCGTCTAAATATCATCTGTTTCCAAAAGCCACCAATTCCAGAGAGACCATGACAACAAAAAACACCATATTTTTTGATAATACTCCTAATAGTATCATCTGTAATACCTTCTTTTTTTCTACTATTTCCACTATTTCCACATATACTATTATATGAAGGTGTGTTGAAAATATTTTTTTTGACAAAATTATAGTTGTGGTCTAATCCGAGTCTTAGTAGATTATTTTTTTTTTGATTTATTTTTTCACCGAGTGTCCAGTAGTAAATCATCTAGAGTATTATTAGTTATTTTTATCTATAAACGCGGATTAATACCAAATCTAAATTTTATCAATATTATAATAAAACAATTAGTAGACAATAATTATGATATCTATGTCAGATGCGGAAAGAAAACGATTAAAAAAGGCTAAAAAAAAATTAGCTAAAAAACAGGAAGAGGAGGAACGATTAAGAATTAAAAAAAAAAGAAGGAAAAAAGAAAGCGTTTAAAAAAGGCACAACAGGAAAATCAAAAGAAGCTCGAGCAGGAACAACAGCAAAAGAATCTACAGCTTGAATCAGAGTCAGAAAATGACGAAGAGATTTTATCAATAGCTGAACCTGAACCCCCCTCATATGATATGGTTGTTTTTTTAGAGATGACAAGTAATAGTTCTAAGCGTAGCCTATTAAAGGCTATCGGTAGCGGTGGTGAAAATCAGGGGCGCAAGGTACACTATTATTATAAAACAGCAGTTATTCCTTGTAGTGTTGCGGTAATATTTAGTTTTTCAAACACTATCATTTCTAATACGGAAAAAAAACCCCGTCATCTATTTCGAGAAAAAATAGTAAAAAATCAGTCTAAAAACAATAATTTATCCCTCTTTGTAGACAGTGACGCCACAGCGTGCTATAATACAGAGGAGACTCGAGGGATGTATATTCGTCTAGCCCTAGATAGTATTTTCCCAGATAAGGCCAATTATTTGTTTCGTTCCGGTCACTCGGAAGATATTAAAAAGGGTCTCAAACGGTGGCGTGTCCTATGCGATAATAAAAATATTTCTCCACAATCTTGGAAATCATACCCTACCTCTAATACTAGTATGCCGATTTTAATTTGCCATCAGTCCAATAGTGGATTTTTAATGTGTGAAAAAAATCCACTACAATGGTTAACTGAGACAGTTGTCGAAATACGGAAACACACCTCTCGAAAAATCGTAATTAGACTACCTCAAAATGCGTTAGGCAAGTCTAAGAATCACACTACACCAGATTTTCCCGCAGATCAAAATATCGAAATTTCTAGAGTCAAATCTCTAGTAGAGGACGTTCAGCGTTCTATGTGTGTCGTGGTTCATTCTAGCAGTGCGGCAATTTGTCCGATTGTTGAGGGTATTGCCCTATTTGCTATGTCTCCAAAATGTATCGCATGGCAAGTAGCTAATCATGACTTATCGCGTATAGAACATCCAGAAACACCTAACCGTAATACATTTTTTAGTCTTCTTGGAGCATCCCACTGGACTCTAGAAGAATTAAAAAAAGGTGACTATTGGAAACCATTAGACAATTTCCTTATCCATTAAAAACAGTCCCGTTTTTTGATGGACGTTTTCCCATGGTATAGGAATGTCTAAAATGTTTTTACCCTCTGCTCCTAAATCATTACGGGCTATTCCTCCAGCTAGTTCAAATATTAATGCGAATGGATACGCTTCATAAAATAGTCGTAATTTACCAGAGGTGTTACGACTATCTACTGGATAGCTAAAAAAACCACCTTTTAGGAGAGTTCGATGACCATCACCAACAAGACTTCCAATCCACCTTTGTGTACGACGACTCTTTTTAGAGTCGTTGACTAGTGTCCTAACCTCCGGATTCCAGTGATGAAAATTACATTCATTAATGCTATAATATTTGTGTGGTTCTTGAAAAACCCTTATAGGATAATCAACCCATTGATTATCAACTAGTCTGTGACCACTTAGTGATCTAGAAATGGTGTCTCCCATTACTAACAAGGTTGCACCACAATACAGACTGTATCCACTCATAATAAGACTACGACCATTCGGAATCTCCCCATTAGTATCATCTATCCTAAATATTCCAAAGATAGAACCAATCGGCAGATTAATATCGATATTTTGAGACCCATCTAGTGGATCAAAGACACAAAGATAACAACCTTTATTGTCATACCAAATAACATTTTCTTCTTCCTCGGAAGCAATCCCCTTAATTAAAGGACAGCATGACAATCTATCTTTAAAGATTTGGTTGCTAATTAAGTCTAACTTTTTAACATCGTCACAACTGGTATTACTATCCCCAGTTTTTTGACCGATAACATCAGATTGACTGTTTCTAACATGATTAGAAATCTCGCGACAACATTCTAATATAATCTGAGAGATTGTTGATAGTTCACTTAATATCTCGCTGCTCATAGTTAGATAAATCTAAATCACGGAGATGTGTTATTTATCCTGATAAAATAAATAATAAACAAACGGTGCAAGTTCACACTACTTACATCTAAGGAAGGCTAGATATGACCACAGTCGATTTTAAGAAATTAATAGCTACTAGATTTCAGAAAATAAGCAATGGCTCCTCACACCGATTGTTTTCGCTAGAACACTACAAGAAATGGCACGGTTATTCGATGTATATGTGTTTTATTTTAGGAAATTACACTAGGATACACAAAAATGACTCCTCATTGTTGTCCGATTCTGAATTTGATAAAAAAGCATTTCGACAAGAGGGTCACATATATAATGTCTATAGCTATTCTAATTTCAAATATGTCCTAGTAGATGATCCGGATTTTGAAAAGATTACAAACCTATATAAACATCAACGTGTCAGTGAAACTAAATATTGCTATGGATTTGATGTCTCAGTTCATCCCTCAACGGGGTTGAAGAATTATTTTATGCCTCTGCTTGATGATAATATGACAGTAAACAGATTAAATGTTAATCTTGAACTGCTCTATCGAACATGGAAAAAGCGAGAGGTTATACATATGTGGTCGATTTTGCTTACACTAATGTCTTTAAAAATTCCAGCAAAAATATGTTTCCAAGATACATGGTTAGATGTAGACTGCTATTTACCAATAGAAATCGCACAAATTATCTATAAATTTAATGGTCCAAAGGATAATTGATATTTAAACACTACATACACTTGTAATGTAGATTTTAACAATATTTTAACAATATTAACAACATTAATTCGAGACGATGCCGGAAATCATTATGGACATAGTCGAAGAAGAATCTTTACCAGGTGATCATCGTCATAATCAGGCTACCAGAACACCACTACAGGAGTTTCTGATTTTTCAATTATTATTACATACAGGACATATTGTATTGTCTGTAACATATAATAAACGTGTTATCGATTTATGTAATGATACTGTGTTTATAGCTATTTCAGCAACAACTATATTTTTTATTAGTTTTCCATGGATGATATGGAATGTGTATCAACAAATTTTTTATCGTAAATTAGAACGTCGTCCGCGACTAAAAAAATGTCCCTATTCCTTGTATAGTGATTCTTGTTTGTATCTATTGTGTTATTTGTTTCCAATAGTAATACTGATTGTTCTAGATTTTTATCCCTGGAACAGTTATTCTGTGTCGACACGTGATATTCCAAAATGGTCTCTAGAACTGTGGGGAATATTTGTCCTAAATAGCATCATAACAATACCAATAGTATGTTATAATTTAAGACAATCCTATTTAAATGGTGAATTAAGATTTCATCTGTTAGGATATGTGTTGATAGTTGTGTTTTTATTTTTGCCATATTTAATACACACTAGAATACATTTACACTTACATCATTGGTTTATAAGTCTGTATATGTCACTATTTTCCCGATTTCCGACACGAATTAGTCGATCATTTCATGCTATCTGTATGGGAATATTTATTCATGGGGTTAGTTTATACCGACCAGACCCGGTCTTTGTAGAATAATTAATAATAATTAATAGCATAATAA
>MDTB01105038.1_pt1 | contig 14404 bp, 16 predicted proteins | sample 811161 | NCBI WGS metagenome assembly MDTB01 (sample SAMN05326650, study PRJNA326480) | marine metagenome | isolation source: seawater | place: Mediterranean Sea | collected 2009
GATTGGAGTTTTAAATATTTCATAATTATTTTTTCCAAATAAAATATCAAATCTTTGTTTAGGATTTATACGATGATGCTTATTACAGTCAGGACATACCCAAAGATTTTCTTCTAAATCTTTTTTTAAAATAGGACCTCTACAACAAGAAGTCCAATCACTATTAGCTATATCTTCTTTAGTTGCTCTTTTATGAATTGCAGACTTAATTTTTTCACCCGCTTTAATTATTTTTGTTATCCAATTCATATAATTTTGTTTTTTAATTTTCTAACAACATTAGTAACATTTGTGACAGTATTTTGTCCTTTTTTAATTGATTGAGTAATTTCACTACAAATCGCACTTCCTACGACTAATCCATCAGCTTTTTTAAGTGATTTTATTGTTTTTTCGGTAATTCCAAATCCAATTACAACATTTTTTGATTTATTTTGATTTTTAATCTTTTTATATTCTTGAATAATTTTTTTTGAAGAAACCTTCAATTTTCCACCAGTGGTAGATAACATGCTTATATAATAAATCATATCGTGAGAATCTTTGATAATTTTTTTAAGTCTTGATTTTGAAGTGGTAGGTGAAATTAGTTGAATAAAATTAATCTTATTTTTTTTACATTTAGAAGCAAAAACTTTATTTTCAGGATATGGTAAATCAACGACAATTATTCCATCAACTTTTGACTTTTTACATTTTTTAATAAACTTATTTTCATTGTATTGATAAATCATATTATAATAACCCATTAATATAATTGGCTTATTTTTTTTGGACTTCTTAAACTTGCTTACAATTGAAAATACATCATTAATTTTAATTCCATTCCTTATTGCACGGTATGAGCTGGTTTGAATTTGGCCACCATCTGCTATTGGAGTATTATGTGGAAAACCTAATTCACAGATATCTGCATAATTAGAAATTGATTTTAAAATTTCTAGAGATTTCTTTTTCGTATTATCTCCAGCAACTGTATAAGTAAGTAGGGCCGGTCGGTTTTCTTTTTTAGCAATTTTAAATGACTGATTGATTGAAGAAACCATTAATTTTTTCCCAATCTATCTTTTAATATATCTTGATCTTTTATTGCATCACCGCAGGAGTTTACAATTATTATTGTATCTTTGCTTAACTTTGGGGCAATTTTAATTGCTTCAGCAAACGCATGACTTGGTTCTAAACTTGGATTTAGTTTTTCGAATTTGGTTACCATTTGATAAGCTTTGAGTGTCTCTTCATCAGTCGCAAAAGTATATCTTGCTCTTTTAGTATCTTTTAAAAAGCAGTGAATCGGAGAGACAGACGGATAATCAAGCCCAGCAGAAATAGATTCTGTTTCCTTTATTTGTCCCTCATTATCTTGACAGCAATAGGCTGCAGCTCCATGTAGAATTCCTAATTTTGCACCCCTACTTAATGGTGCTGCGTGAAGTTTTGAATTTTTTGGACCTCCAGCTTCAACACCAATTAATTCTATTTGTTTTTTATTATAATCTATAAATTCGCTCCAAAAACCATACGCAGAACTTCCACCTCCAACGCAGTTAATTAATTTTATTTTATTTGGAATTCTTTTAAATTCTTGTTTAATTTGAGATTTAAGTTCTCTTGAGATTTGTGCTGTACTCCAACCACAAATTTTAACAAATATATTTGGACCTACTGTGCTTCCTACTGCCATATGTGTAGTATCACAATTAGACACCCAATATCTCATACATTCACTAACAGCATCCACTAAAGTTTGACTTCCAGAATAAACTGGTATTATTTCAGCTCCATTTTTTCTCATAGCTTCACAATTTGGTCTTTGCCTCTTAATATCTTTTGCGCCCATGAATATTTTACATTTTAGTCCAAATTTTTTTGCAGCCATACTTAACATTTTGCCTGCATAACCAGCTCCCGTATCACCAACTAATGCCTTCTTTCCCATAGCTTTACAAATCAAAGCATGAACAGTTGCATTATAAATTTTGTGAGCTCCTCCATTAGCTTCAGAAACTACTTTTGCCCATATCTGGGCGCCGCCTAGATAATTTGATAAATTTTCCAATTTTACAAATGGAGTTGGAGCACCAATATAATTTTTGAAATAGTAATCTCTTTTTTTAAGAAATTTTTTACTTTTTCTTAATTTTGAAAATTCACTAGTTAGATCTTCGACTGGTTTTTTTAAAGTTTCTGGTATGAAGCTGCCACCAAATTTACCGCCCCAAAACCCAAACTTATCATGTTGATCAATGAGAGGTATATTTTTTTTAAGTTTCATTATTTAAATTTTTAATATTATTTAAAAAAATATCTATTTTGGAATTATCTTTAAATCCAGAAGTTTCTAATCCACCAGAAATATCTATAATATCTGCTATTTTATTTAAATTTTCAAGATTATCGTTAAATTTTATATTGCCTGCTATCATTACTTCCTTGTTAAACTTGATATTTTTTAATAACGAATAATCAAAAGACATACTTTTTTCATAACCCTTACTATCAAATAAATATATATCAGTCATATCTTCATATTTTTTGTACTTCTCCACATCTGCAGCACTTTGAATAGTAAATGCAGATATTATCTTTTTATTATACTCTTTTTTAATAGATCGAATTTCTGAAGGATTACAATCATAAAGCTGATAATAATCAAAATTAAGATCTTTAATTTGACTCAATATCTTGTTATTGGGTTTGACTAAGACAGCTACAAATTCACATCTTTTTCTATCTATCTTAAAAAATTCTCTAAGTTTATTTATTTCTACATATCTTGGACTCTTTTTGAAATTACAAATAAAACCAATCATACGAGGAGGGTGAGAATGATTAACAAGAAAATTTAATGTATTTAGATCAGAAATCCCACAAATTTTACAACTCTTGATCATTTATTCAAATGATCAATTAACTTTTTTATATTTTTTTTTATATTACCTTTAGTAATTGGTCTACCAATTACAAGCCAATCACTTCCATTTTTATATGCTTGATATGGAGTTAAAACTCTTTTTTGGTCATTTGTTTTCGAATTAAATCTTATACCTGGAGTAATTATTTCTTTTTTAAAAACTTTATTTATTATTTTTACTTCTTGAGCACTACAAACAATGGCATCCAATTTTGCTTTAGTAGCCAATTTTGCTTGATGGAGTACTAATTCTTTGACATTTTTACCAAATCCTATTTCTCTTAATGCTTTATTGTCGAGAGATGTTAGAACTGTAACACCAACTAACTTCATATTTCCTGAAATTTTTTTAGCAGCTTTCAAGGCGGTCAGGCCACAATTAATATGAATAGTAATGTAATCAAATTTTAAATCTTTAATTGCATCAATAGCTGATATGCATGTATTTGGTATATCTGAAAATTTATAATCTCCAAAAGTAATTTTGTTTTTTAGTTTAGAAACAAAATTTCTACCCTTTTTAGAATTAAGCATTTCCAAACCAAATTTATACCCAACTTTTATTTTAGAACTTTGTGTTTGTTTAATTATTTTCTTAATCTTATTAATATTAGTAGTATCACACGCAACAAATATCTTATTCATTTTCATTATTTAATTTTTTAAACAAATCTTTGGACATTTTAAAGTGAATTGTTTTTTTTTCGGGTGTATTTATTTTATCACCTGTTTTAGGATTTCTTGATATTCGAGCTTTTTGAATATGTGTAGAAAATACCCCAAAGCCTCTTAATTCTACTCTTTCACCTCTTTTTAATGTTTGTTTAATTTCCTTAAGGATAATATCTGTAAATTTTTCTAAATCTTTTTTTAAAAAATTAGGATAGTTTTTTGAGAGTTGTTTTAAAAGCTTTGATTTTACAATAGCCAATTTTAATCTTCTTATTTAATCTTTCTTTGAGCCTTTTTTCTTTAAATCTTGAGATAATGATGAAAAAGGTAAATTTTTTCCTGAACCTTCTGACCCATATTTATCTAAGGCTTCTTTTTTTTCTATTTCCTCTAATAGTTTAATACTTAAATTAACTTTTCTTTTTTCAATATCTAATTCAGAAATAGCACAATCAATTCTTTCACCACCAGTAAATCTTGATGGTCGAGCATCAGCAGAGTTGATCGCTATTTGTGATTTTTTAATATTAAAATCCATTTGGCAACCCTCAGGTCTTACTACAAGACCTTTATTATCTGATGAAATAATTTTAACTGTAATGGCTTGGTTAATCTTTTTGTCTTTAAACCAGTCAAAAGGATCTGGCTGAGTTTGTCTTAAACCAACTCTGATTTTTTGCTCAGACGATTTAATTTCTAAAATTTTAACTTTAATTTTATCACCTTTGTTATATTTTTCTAATTCTTCTTCTCCATTATTTAAATAAGTCAAGTCGTTACAATGTAAAAAGGCATCAATATCTAAATTTTCAATTTTAACGAATAATGAATATTCATTTTTATTAACTACTTCACCTTCAACTATTGAACCAATTGCAAAATTTTTTTCAAAAGTTTCAAAAGGATTTTCTTTTGTTAATTTATGAGAAATAGCTACTCTTCTTTTCTCTTTATCTATTTCTGTTATCACACAATCAATTTCATCACCAACATTAAACATTTTTTTCGCAGACATGTTCTTTTTTGTCCAACTCAGTTCACTTGAATGAAGCAATGTTGTTAATCCTGGTTCCAATTCAGCAAAAGCTCCAAAGTCCATTAATTTAACTATTTTTACTTTGTAAATTTTATTAAGTTCATATTTATCAATATGCTCAAAAGGGTCAGGAGATAACTGTTTGACTGAACAACCAACTTGTAGTTTTTCCATGTCTACAGATATTACTTTTAAATCATGTTTTTCACCTATGTTAAAAACTTCATCTGGATGATTAACTCTTGAGTATGAAATTTCCTGTAAATGTACTAAGACATCCAATTCTCCATTAACACTAAAAAAACATCCAAATGAACTATATCCCTTGACTTCAGCACCTTTAATAATATCTCCAATTTTATATTTGCTTATTACTTTTGCTTTATCTTCTTTTTTGAATGAAGAAATAATTTCTCTTCTCGAGCAACAAACATTTCCTCTTTGACGGTCTAATTTAATTAGTGCGAATTTTTGTGGTTCATTCATTAAATGACTTATATCTTTTAAAGGTTTGTCACTTATTTGGCTCCCAGGTAAGAACATTAATGATCCAGTGTCTATGTGTTCTACAATGCATCCACCTTTGCATTTACTTGTGATACGTCCCATTACAGGTTCATTTTTTTCATAAGCTTCAACTAATTTGTCCCAACCTCTAATTTTTTGAGCTTTGCTTGCAGAAACAAGTACTTCTCCATTTTTGTCCTCAATTTTTTCTAACAAAACAGATATAGTTTCTCCAACTTTGATCTTATCTCCCAATCCCATAGTTTTTAATTCATTGATATCTAAAACGGGCTCACTTTTTAGACCTTCGACAAAAAGAAATACAAATTTTTCAGTTATCTTATTAATCTTTCCATCTATGATTTTGCCCTCTTCAATGCTATTTCTTGAAAGTTGGCTATTTAATAGTTTTTCGAATTCTTTAGAAGCTGGAGTTGATAGATCTTTAAATATTTCCATTAATTTTTTTTACTTGCATTTAAATAGTTTTTTTAAAACACGAACTTTTAGATAACTTTATGCTTTTAATCAACAATGAAATTGATCAAATTTGTTTTAAAATAGCCAAATAATGTGGTTTTTTTGAAAATGTTCTAATTAAACTTAGCTCCAAGACTTTTAATTTTACTTAAAAATGTTGGGAAAGATGTATTAATTGAATTTTTATCTGAAATTTTCCATTTTCCGCCAAATACTAAAGCAGCCACAACACTGGACATGAAAACTCTATGATCTTTTAAAAAATCTTTAATTATAATATTTTTTTCGATTTTTAAATTTGGATTACCAAAGATTTTAATACTATCTTTGGTAGTAATTGTTTTAATTCCCATTTTGTTCAAAATTTTTGATCCCCAAATTAATCTTGGACTCTCTTTTTGATTTAATTCAGATAAATTTTTAAAAAAAGAAATACCATCAGCTTTTGCAGCTACTAAAAAAATTAGTAGAAATTCATCTATTGCTGATGAATTTAATTTAGATGGGCAAGTAATAGGTTTAAAATTCTTTTTACTTTCAACTATCAGATCTGCAATTTTTTCTCCTTTATAAGTTTTTTGATTTCTAAACTTTATTTTAACCCCCATCATTTTGAGAATTTTAATGACACCTATTCTGGAAGGATTGATGTTAACATTTGAAATTTTTAATTTTGAATTATTTGACAAAGCTGTAAGCACTATAAAAAAAGCGCTTGAACTTATGTCAGATGGTATTTGATAATTAAACGGTTTAATTTTTTTTTTTCCCTTTATTTCAATAATATCATAAGTATTTTTTTGAATAATTTTAATTGGCAATTTTAGAAATTTGAATAATAATTCTGTATGATTTCGAGACTTTTTTGCTTTTATTATTGTTTTTCCATCGGTATTTAATGCAGCAAGCATAACAGAACTTTTGCATTGTGCAGATCCTTTTTTTTCAAAATATTTTATTGGACGAGATTTTGTAGTACCAAAAACCGTAATAGGTAATTTTCCTTTATTAGAATTAAAATTTGCTCCAAAACTTTTAAGTGGTTTTGTGACTCTTTCAAAATCTCTTTTTGATAAACTTTTATCACCTTTTAATTTGATATAATTTTTTGAGTGCACTAAAAGTCCTAAAAGCAATCGGCCTAGAGTACCTGAATTTCCAGCATCTAAAACTAATTTTCTTTTATAATTAAAACTATTTAAACCATTACTCAATATTTCGCATTTTTTTTTTGATAGATTTACTTTTACACCAAGTTTTTTTAAACATCTTAAAGTATTCATGACATCTTCAGACATCAATAAATTAGATGCCTTAGATTTACCCTCTGCCTGAGATGCTAGCAGGGCCCACCTTATTGACAGACTTTTATCACCTTCAATTTTTAAACTTTTTTTAAAAGGATTTATTTTTTTAGTTATCTCAACATGTTGTTTCATGATTAATAAGATTAACTTATTTTGAATGATTCTCCAAAATACGCATTTTTAGCATCAATATTTTTTATTAAACTCGTTGGAGTTCCTTGAGCTACAACTTTGCCATTATGCACTATTGCTGCAGTATCAACACATGCCAATAAATCTCTAGCTTGGTGATCACATAATATTACCGAAATATTATTATTAGTTTGCAACCCAACTATTATTTCTTGAAGAGTTTTAATAGTCATTACATCTAGAGCAGCAAATGGTTCATCTAAAAGTAATATTTTTGGATCTGATATTAATGATATTGCTATTACTAATTTTTTCTTTTGACCACCAGAAATTAAATCTGCTTTGATATCTCTAATTGGGTCTAATTCAAATTTTGAAATTAATGAATCTATCTTCTCGTTTCTATAACTTATATTAGAAATATTTATTTCAGCAATAGCTTTTAAATTTTCATAAACTGTAAGATCATGAAAGTATCCACCGTTCTGCGGAACAAAACCAATTTTATATTTGAGAGTTCTTTGATAAATCGGGTATTTATTTACAATATCAGAATTAATAATTATTGACCCAAAATCAGGTGATATTAACCCAGTAATAATATTAAACAGTGTAGACTTACCAACCCCATTAGGTCCTAATAAACCTAAAATTTGACCGCTGTTTAATTTTAGAGAGAGATTATCTAAAATAATTTTTCTTCCAAATTTCAGTGAAATTTTATCAAGTTTTAATATTGATTTATTTTCTTTAAAAGACTTTATCCGAAATTTTTTTATATTAGACATTATTTTACTTTGATTCTACCTCTACTTTATTTTTTAAATTATTCATAGATATTTCAACATTTTTTGTAATCAAGTCTATTTTGATACTGTCAGCTTTTACCAAACCTTTTAAACCTTCATATTGAACATTGCCAGTTATAGTGATTATATTTTCTGTAAAATTTAGTTCTAAATTTTTTGATTGAATAATATTATTCATGTATTTGATCAAAATATTATCTTCAAATCTAGTATTGTAATTACTGTTATTATAAATTGCTTTATCTGACTTGATAGTTAATTTTGTATTATCTTTATCAATAAAATTTGCTTTTACCATTTGCATTTTAACAATTTCAATTTCATTCTCATAAGTTATTTCACTTAACTCAGCTGCAATATTATATTCAGTCTTATTCTCAAATTTTACTTGGTATTTGAGATTTTTTATGAGATTATTTTGGTTATCTATTAAAATCTGATTTTTCATTTGTTTGTCATTTTTTTCACTTAACTTATTATCTTTGAAGTAACTGACATAAAAAAATATTGAAATTAAAACTAATAATATAAAAAGAAATAATTGGAGGACTTTTTTCATCCAGATTTTACTTTAAATTATTCAAAAGATTATGGATATGAAGAACACCAGTTGTTTTTCTTTTGTTTCCTTCTTTATAAACACAAACATTTGTAATTTTCTTTTTATTCATTTGTAAAATAATTTCTGAAGCAAGCATATTTTCTTCTACAACAAAAGGATTTTTTGTCATAAAAAATTTAATTTTGGTATTGGCTATTTTTCTTTTTTTTTGAACTAATCTTTTTAAATCGCCATCTGTAAAAATACCAGTATTTAAACCAATATTATTTACAACAACTAAAAAACCTAATTTTTTATTGTTCAAAATTTTTAATGCTTTGTTCATAATTTCGTTTTCATTAACAAATGGTATCCTGCTTTTGACTAACATTAAATCTTTTGCTGTTTTTAATTTTTTCCCTAAACTTCCTGCTGGGTGAAATTTTTTAAAATCTAATTTTCCAAATTTTTTTTTTTTCATTAAAGCAACAGATAAAGCATCACCTATAGCAAGTTGAGCAGTTGTGCTTGATGTAGGTACAATTCCATCACCAGATTCATCTACTTGAGGAATCAATAATTTAATATTTGCAGATTTGTAAAGTGTAGAATCTTTACTTGAGACTATGCCAATTAAGGTAATCTTATTTGTTCTTGCGTACTTAATAATATTATTTAGTTCAACAGTGTTCCCTGAATAACTTATAAGAATTAGGAGGTCTTTATTTGTTATTCTTCCTAAATCTCCATGTGAGCAGTCACTAGCTGAGACAGTAAAAGATGGAGTTCCAACAGAGGATAAGGTAGCAGAAATTTTATTGGCTATAATTCCGCTTTTACCAACACCACAAATTATTATTTTAGAATTACATTTAGAAATTGCTTTGACAGCTTGTTCAAATGATTTGTTTATTGAATTTTTTAATTTTTTTAAGGCTTTTATTTGTAAGCTTATTACTTCTTTGCCAATTTCATTTATTTCTTTTTTCATCTATTAATGTGACCAAATATCATCTTTGAATAATGCAAGATCTAATTCAACTCTTGTTTTTAAGAATTTAAGACAATCCTTATATAATTCAACTCTTTGTTCTCTAATTAATATTTTATTTAGCTCCTCATGAATTTTATGAAGATGAATTACATCATTCGCACAATATTTCAATTGTTCGGGAGACAATTCCCCACCAAAGTCAGAATTTTGAAATTGCTTACTAATATCGATATTTTTAAATTCTTTAATTAATGTTTTTAATGAATGACTATCAGAATAGGATCTTGCTAATTTAGATGCAATCTTAGTGTCTAAAATGTTGTTTGTATCTGTATTCAAATAATACTTAATATGAGCCAAATCTGCCCTTCCGTAGTGAAAAATTTTAGTAATTTTTTCATCTGACAATATTTTAACTAAGTTTGGGGCATTATAATTTGCTCTATCAAATTGGATTATATGCGCATCAGAATTTCCTGAGGAAATTTGAATAAGACATAAAGGATCCCTTCTAACATTAAGACCCATAAATTCACCATCTACTGCTAATAGATTGCCTAAATTTAAATCATCTGGTAAATCATTTTTGTGAAGTTTAATATTAGTATTCATGCAATGATATATATATGAAAGTAAAAAATTGTCTAATTTTTGGCGGCAGTGGTCAAATAGGTAGGTTTCTTATAAGAAAGTTAACTAAAAACAACTTTAAGGTAACTGTAGTTACAAGAAATATTCATCAAAAGAGCTTTAAGATCAAAACCCAAGGAAATGCTGGTTATATTGACATTGTTGAGTCAAGTATCTTTGATGAAAAAAAAATTCGCAAACTTTTTGAAAATGCTGACATTTGTATAAACTTGGTAGGAATTTTATATGAGAGCAAACGAGGAAATACATTTAACAATATTCATTCAATATTTCCTTCATTATTAGCTAAACTTTGCAAAGAATATAATTTAAAACAATTTATTCACTTATCAGCCCTAGGGATTAATGAAGCGTTAGATTCTGAATATGCAAAAAGTAAATTGATTGGTGAAAACAATATATTAAAAAATTTTCCACTAGTTACAATTCTTAGACCATCTATAGTTTATTCAGTTGATGATAATTTTACAACAAATTTTATGTCGATGTTAAATAAGTTACCTATTTTTCCTCTTTATTACAATGGTGAAACAAAATTTATGCCAATACACTGTGATGATTTAACAAATGTTATTCATCATGTAATATCAAATAATGTTCAATCTAAAATAATTGAATGTATAGGACCTGAAATTCTTTCATTCAAAGAAATCTTAAAAAAACTATTAAATTTGATTGGAAAAAAAAGAACTTTGATACCTTTACCATTGGTTTTTGCAAAATTATCTGCGATTTTTTTTGAATTGTTACCAAAACCTTTGTTAACTCAAGATCAATTGAGGTTATTAAGGTATGATAATATCCCATCAGGTAAATATAAAACTAACAACGATATTGGTGTGCCCAGTAAACTCTTATTTGAAAATGAGGTAAAAAAGTATTGTTACATGTGGAGAGATGGCGGTCAGTTTTCGACAGATAAATATAACTTTCCAAAAGATGATAACAATATTTGATTTTTAAAATTAAGCTGACTTTATTTTTTTATTATTACCAATATAATCAGGAGCATCATCTTTAGTTTCTGGTTCCTCTTTTTTACCTTTAGGCTGATAAGCATAAAGCAGGTGTAATTTGCAATACGAAAAATCTTTTAGTGATGATCTACCACAAAAATAAAATGATTTTTCATTTGGATGACCAATAGGCCATTTACATGAATTTTCGTCTAATTCTTCTAATTGCTTTGGATTTTCAGGTTCAAAATCTTTTTCAATTATAAGTGATTTAAATTTACTTTTTCTTCCTTTTTTAATTTTTGAATTTTTTTCTTCATAAGAAAGATCAAAGTTCTTATTTGATGAAGCCGTTCTAGTTTTAATTTTGGCTGATAGGTTTAATCTGTGAGCCTTTCCAATTACCGCATTTCTACTTATGCCACCTATTATTTCAGCTATCTGACTTGCGGTATTTCCTTTACCCCAAAGTTCTTTTAATTTATTTACTTTTTCGTCAGTCCAACTCATTGTAAACTATATATTGTGTTTTAGTTTCTATAAAATACAATATACTGACATAGAAATTAAATAAACAAGAGTTTATTTGAAGTTATTAACAAAAATCATAATAATTCTTAAATAGCTTTTCAATCAATGCTTGTATCTATTAATTTTACTTATAGAAGCGATTATTAGAAACTAGATTATGAGTTATTTAGCAAAAAATTATAACAGAAAAAAATTAGCATTTAAAAAAGGTAAAGGTAGCTATTTATATTCAACAAATGGAATAAGATATTTAGATTTTATTCAAGGAATAGCTGTAAATTGTTTAGGGCACGCACACCCTAAATTGGTTCAAACTATTAAAGATCAATCAAAAAAATTATGGCATGTTTCTAATGCTTTCCAAATCCCTGAAGGAGAAAAATTAGCGAAAAAGTTATGCCAAAAAACATTTGCTGATTATGTAATTTTTCAAAATTCTGGTGCTGAAGCAACAGAGGCTAGTATTAAAGTAGCAAGAAGATATTTTTATTCAATTGGAAAACCTTATAAAACAAGAATTTTATGTGTAAAAAATTCCTTTCATGGAAGAACTTTGGCAACAATTTTTGCAAGTGGGTCAAAAAAAATGACAGAAGGATTTGGTCACGTAGGTGGTTTTGACCATTTTGTTTTTGGTGATCATGAATCTTTAAAAAAAAAGATAACGAAAAATACAGCGGCTATCATGATTGAACCTATAATGGGAGAAGGTGGTATTAAAGTAATACCAGATTGGTGTTTAAGAGGATTGAGAAGATTATGTAATAAACGAAAAATCTTGTTAATTGTAGACGAAGTACAAACAGGAATTTCTAGATCCTCTGATTTTTTTGCTTTTGAACAGTCAAAAATTAAACCAGATATTGTGCCAATAGCAAAGGGAATTGGTGGAGGTTTTCCTATTGGTGCAGTTCTTATGACCAAAAAAGTTGCTTCTGGAATGACACCAGGTACTCATGGTTCTACATTTGGAGGAAATCCATTAGCTATGGCAGTTGGAAATACTGTAATAGATATAGTTTCGAGTAAAAAATTTTTAAACAATGTAAAAAATTTATCAAAACATTTCTTTTTGAAATTAAATAAATTAAAGGAAAAATATCCTAATATTATTAAAGAAATAAGAGGAAGAGGCTTATTGATTGGAATAAAACTTCATAAGGATCAATCAATCTTTATTAAGAAGTTAATGGATAATAAATTGTTAACCATACGAGCTGGAGAAAATGTTGTTAGGATTTTACCTCCTTTAAATGTAAAAAAAAATGAAATTGATAAAGCGATTAAGATTTTAGGTAAAGTTTGTGCGGAATTAGAATAAGATGAAGCATTTTATAAACTTAAAAGACATTCCAAGTAAAGATCTTAGAAATATTATAATCGATGCTAAAAAGAGAAAAAATGCAAGAGTTAAACTTAATAATCTTGAGGTTGATAAAGGAGCTCCATTAAAGGGAAAGTTATTAATACAAATGTTTGAAAAGTCTAGTCTAAGAACTAGACTAAGTTTTTACTTAGCAATTAAACAGCTTGGTGGAAGCACACTTACTCTTAGACCAGATGAGCTACATTTATCAAAAGGTGGTGAAAGTATTGAGGATACAGCAAAGATTTTATCTAATTTTGGCAATGCTTTCATGTTAAGAACTGATAGCGATAAAAAATTAGATGAATTTAAAAGATATTTGTCGATACCTATTATTAATGGTTTAAGCCCCTCATCTCATCCCACACAAATTTTATCAGATGTTTTTACAGTTGAGGAAATAAAGAAAAAACCTATATCAATGTTGAATATAACTTGGATTGGAGACTCTAATAATGTCCTTAACTCATTAATTGCAGCATCAATAAAATTTTCTTTCAAATTGAATATTGGGTGTCCAAACAATTACCAACCTAATAAAAATATTTTAAATTATATAAAAAAGAATAAAAATAAAATTTCCCTATACAATGATGCGAAAAAAGCAGTATCTGGGGCTGATGTAATTTTTTCGGATAAAGTAATATCTATGAACGATAGAGTAAATAAAATAAAAAAATTAAATCATTTTAGAAAATTCACTATTAATAATGAGCTTTTAAGTTTTGCAAAAAAAGATTGTATTTTTCTTCATTGCTTGCCAAGAGGGAAAGAAGTGGATGAAAAAGTTTTTTCAAGCAAAAAATCAAAAGTTTGGCAGCAAGCTCTTAATAGAATACATGTACAAAAATCCATACTGCTTTATTGTTTTGGAAAATTAAGGTAATGGTAATGGATTATCAGAGTTTTGATTTAAATATAAAATAACCGAAGCCCTATCTTTTTCTTTTCTTAATCCGGCAAATGCCATTTTAGTTCCTTTAATCCATTTAGCTGGTTTTATTAAATAGCCATTTAATTCTTCAAAAGTCCATTCCTTTCCATATCCAGAAAGTGCTTTTGAATATTTATAATCGTTTACAACACCAATCTGTCTACCTACAACATTGTATAAAGCAGGACCAATATTATTTTTTCCTCCCTTAACGATTGAGTGGCAAGCTGCACACTTTTTGAAAACTTTTTCACCAACAGTAAGATCTCCCATGGCCATCAAAGCAGCTATATCAATTTTCTTCTCTACTGTTTCTGTGCTAGTGTTACTAGTTGTAACTGCTTGTTCTATATCAACGGCATAGCCAGGAGTTTTTGGTGTTTCAACATGGAATATTAAATCAGATATTTTTCCAATACCAATTACAAGTAGAGCAACCATGAGAACTGCTGCTATTATTTTATTTAATTCAAAAGAATCCATTTTATTAAAAATTATTTTGAACGTATAACACTATAAACTAAGAATTGCTTATATATTTTGATGTACAATTTTGCCTCTGTTTATAATGTAA
>MDTB01108432.1_pt1 | contig 14404 bp, 14 predicted proteins | sample 811161 | NCBI WGS metagenome assembly MDTB01 (sample SAMN05326650, study PRJNA326480) | marine metagenome | isolation source: seawater | place: Mediterranean Sea | collected 2009
TAATATTGAATATAATAAATTATTTCATGCATCTAATTTAATAATTGATACTAAGAAAAATTCAAAGAAAGTAATGATTTTTGGGAATGGTGGAAGTGCAGCAATGGCAAGCCATGTTGCAGTAGACTTAACTAAAGCAGCTTCAATTAGGGCAATGAATTTCAATGAAGCTGATTTGATAACTTGTTTTGCAAATGATTTTGGGTATGAAAACTGGGTATCAAAATCAATAGAATATTACGGAGACCCAAAAGATTTAGTAATCCTTATAAGTAGTAGTGGAAAATCAAAAAATATTATTAATGCTGCAAAAAAAGCTAATTCACTAAATATGAGTGTCATTACATTGACAGGTTTTAATATGAGAAACCCTGTTTCAAAATTAGGGGATTTGAACTTTTGGGTTGATAGTAATGAATATAATATAATTGAAATGGTACATCATGTTTGGCTTGTTTCATTAGTGGATCATATTTGTGAGATTGGAAGAAATGAAACCTAAATTTTTAGTTATTGGGAGCAATTCATTTTCAGGTTCACATTTTATAAATCATTTGATTTTAAATGATATAGATGTTGTAGGTGTTAGTCGATCAGAACCACCACATAATATTTTCCTTCCATATAAATGGAATAAAACTTATTCAAAAAAATTTAATTTTTTTCAAATTGATTTAAATAAAGATTTAAAAGAGTTGGAATGCATAATAAAGAAATATCAAATAGATTATGTCGTAAACTTTGCATCTCAGGGTATGGTTGCTGAAAGTTGGAAATCCCCTGAAGATTGGTATATAACTAACGTTTTAAGCCAAGTAAAATTACATGATAAATTAAGAAAATTAGAAAACTTAAAGAAATACATCCATATTTCAACACCTGAGGTTTATGGTAGTACTAAAGATTGGATAAAAGAAAATTTTAATTTTGAGCCAAACTCTCCTTATGCAGTTTCTCGTGCAGCTTGTGATTTACATCTAAAAAGTTTCCATAAAGCATATGATTTCCCAGTAATATATACAAGGGCAGCTAATGTATATGGTCCAGGTCAACAACTTTATAGAATAATTCCAAGAACTATTTTAGCTACAATGACCAGTAACAAACTAGATCTTCATGGAGGAGGAACCTCTGCGAGGTCATTCATTAATATTCAAGACGTTGTAAATGCAACTTTTAAAATTGCAATTAATGGAAAAATTGGAGATTCATATCATATTTCTACAAATGAGAGCATTTCAATTAAAAACTTAGTTTTGTTTATATGTAATCTAATGGGTAAAAACTTTGATGATGTTGTCAATATTTCAGATGATAGGTTAGGAAAAGACGAGTTTTACTTATTAGACAGTTCAAAGATTAGGAAAGAATTAAAATGGTCAGAAAAAGAAAGTTTTAAAGACAGCATTGTTGAAACAATAAAATGGATAGAAAATAATTTTGATACTATCAAAGAATTACCAATAACTTATGAGCATAAAAAATGAAAAAAATATTAATAACGGGTGGTTGTGGATATGTTGGAACAGTTTTAACTAACGAATTACTTTTAGAGGGCCATCAAATAACTGTTGTAGATACACAATGGTTTGGAAATTATTTAACTAAAAATAAAAATTTAAAAGTAATCAAATCAGATGTTAGAGATATTGATAATTTTTCATTTGAAGATATAGATATTGTAATACACTTAGCTAACATAGCTAATGATCCTGGCGTAGAGTTAAATCCAGAATTGTCGTGGGAGGTAAATGTTCTTGCAAGTCAGCTACTTATAGAAAAAGCGATAAAAGCAAATGTAGAGCAATTCATATATGCAAGTTCTGGAAGCGTTTATGGAATAAAAGATGAGTTAGAAGTTACAGAAGATTTACCTTTAGTTCCCATTTCAGTCTATAATAAAACAAAGATGATTTCAGAAAGAGTGTTATTAAGCTATAAAAATAATATAAATATTCATTGTATTAGACCTGCAACTGTATGTGGATGGTCTCCAAGAATGAGATTAGACGTAAGCGTTAATATGCTAACCTTTCAAGCACTAAAAAATGGTATAATTACTGTTTTTGGTGGAACGCAAACTAGACCAAATATTCATATAAATGACATGGTTAATGTATATAAGCATTTTATTAAAAATTCCAAAATTGAAAGCTGTTCATATAATGCTGGATTTGAAAATATATCAATTATAGAAATTGCTAAAAGAGTAAAAAATTTTATACCGGCTGATATAATTATTTCTGAATCAAATGATAACCGATCATACAGACAGAATTCTGATAAACTTTTAAATACAGGTTTTAAGCCAGTCTTCAATATTGATAAGGCAATAGAAGAATTAATTTACAAATTTGAGTCGGGCGAACTAGAAGAAACTGACAGAAATTACACTGTAAAATGGATGAAAAAAATTAAATTGGCTGCTTAAATGAATTTATCACAAAAAACTTCAAAGCTAAGATACAAATTAATTGAAATGTCTAATAAAGCTAATGCAGCTCATTTAGCTTCAGCATTATCATGTATTGATATATTAGCAGTCATATACTTTGAATTTTTAAATTTAAATAAAAAAAATTTAAGAAATTTTGACCGGGATAGATTTATACTTAGCAAAGGTCATGCTGCTGCAGCGCAATATGTTGTTCTTGCTGAGAAAGGGATTATCCAAGAAAGCGAACTCCATCAATATGGTTCTGAAGGATCTTATTTAGAAGAGCATCCATCTCCTTTTCAGGATGGTATAGAGGCTGCTTCAGGCTCATTAGGTCATGGACTACCCATTGCAAATGGGATGGCATTAAGTTCTAAAATTTCAAACCTTAATTTTAATGTATATGTTCTTATGGGAGATGGTGAATGTAATGAGGGCTCTGTTTGGGAAGGAGCTATGTTTGCATCAGCTCAAAATCTTAATAACCTAACTGCCATAATAGATTATAATAAGTGGCAAGCTACTGAAAGAAGTGACCTTGTTTTAAATAATAGTTCATTAGCTAATAGATGGAAAAGTTTTGGATGGGAAGTTATTGAGGTAAATGGACATTCTTTTAGTGAGATAAGAGGAGCTTTATCTTTTCATTCAGGGTCAAGACCTAAATTAATTATAGCAAATACTATTAAGGGAAAAGGAATTTCATTTATGGAAGATGATAACAATTGGCACTATAGAATTCCAAATAGTCTTGAAATGAGTTTAAGTAAATCAGAGTTAAATTTACTATGAGAAATGCATTTGCAGAAATTATTACTGAAGAGGCTAAAAAAAATGATAAAGTTATTCTCCTATCAGGAGATATAGGTAATAGATTATTTGATAATTTTAAAAAATTTGATAGTAAAAGATTCTATAATTGTGGAATAGCTGAGGCAGGAATGGCTGGAATTGCATCAGGGTTAGCTTCTTGTGGTTATTTTCCAATTACTTATACAATAACACCTTTTAATACTCTAAGATGTTTAGAACAAATTAGGGATGATATATGCTATCCTAATCTACCTGTTATTATTGTTGGAACAGGATCAGGTTTATCCTATTCAAATTTAGGAGTAACTCACCATTCTCTTGAGGATATTGCATTAATGCGGTCCCTACCAAATATGAATGTAATTTGTCCAGCTGACCCTATTGAAGTAAAATTAGCTGTTTCTTCGGCATTAAATTTAAAAAAGCCCACATATATAAGACTAGGGAAAAAAGGTGAGCCAAACATTCACAAAAGTATTCCAGCTTTTAAAATTGGCAAATCAATCAATATCAAGCATGGCAACGAAATAGCAATAATAAGTGTAGGAAATGTTCTTTCTTTAGCAAAAGAATGTTCTAAAATACTTGAAAAAAAAAATATTTCAGCTTCAATTGAGAGTTTTCATACAGTTAAACCTCTAGATACTGAATGCCTGAAAAAAATTTATAGTGAATTTAAATATATAGCTATTTTAGAAGAACATAGTAAATATGGAGGAGCTGGTAGTGCAATTCTAGAATGGGGATCAATTAATAATTATGATACAAGAAAAGTAATACTGTTTGGTACGGAAGATACTTTTTACTCTGCTCTAGGAAACCAAGCTCAGGCTCGAGAAAAAGTTGGTCTTACTGCAGAAAACATAACGAACTCTCTAATGAAGAAAATAAGTTTAAGTTTGGCTGCATAATATGATAAATTTAGGTATCGACTTTGATAATACTCTCATATGCTATGATAAATTATTTTATAATTTATCTTTGAAAAAAGGTTTGATAAATAAATATATTAAACCTAAGAAAAAAAATATTAAGGAATTTTTAATAAATAAAGGCCTTGAAAAAGAATGGACAAAATTGCAAGGCCATATTTATGGAGAGAAAATTTTAGAAGCTGAAGAATATCCAGGCGCCTTTTCTACGATAAAAAAGCTAAATAAAAATAATATTCCTATAAATATTATTAGTCATAAAACTGTTTTTCCTTTTTCAGGGCCAAAAATTAATTTAAGAGTTGCAGCTAAAAAATGGCTCGAAAAAAATAATTTTTTTTTAGACAAACAACTTGGATTCACAAATAAGAACATTTTTTTTGAAGATACTAAAATTTTAAAAGTAAACAGAATTATTGCACTAGGTTGCACCCATTACGTTGATGACTTGCCTGAAATAATAAATATGCTTCCAAATACAATTGAGAGAATTCTATTCTCGCCAAATAGTGAATATAAAGTCAGTAGTTCAATTAAAGTAATAAATAAGTGGTCACAATTAGCTGATTTAATATTATGAATACTAATGATAAAAAAATCATATTAAAACTTTTAAAAAAAATAGGATATGAAAAATTTTCTATTAGAGAAATTAATAAAGGTAGAAATAACAGTTTATCGGTAATAAAAACTCCTAAACATAAGTTTATATTAAAAAAATACTATCAAGATCCAACCTCTAACAATTTTAGGTTTCAAAATGAAATAAATTTTTTGTATTTTCTTGAAAAAAATAATATCCAAAATGTTCCTAAATTAATTTTTAAAGATAATTCTAAAAATTTAGCTTTGATGTCTTTTATAAAAGGTGAACAAATTTCCAAAACCAAACCACAAGATATAGAGGAAATGTCAAATTTTATAACTAAAATAAATAAATTTAAAAATACAAAAGAAGCCAGAAAAATTGATATTGCTAAGGATAGTTGTTTTTCAATTAGTGAGCATATAGAGGTTCTAAACAAAAGATTAATTAGACTAAAATCCTTGCCAAAAATCACTTTTATACACGAGGAAGCAAAAAATTTTATTAATACACAAATGGTTCCCTTTTCTGAAAAAATTTTAAAAAAGCTAAATAAGTCCTACAGTTCAAAATTTTTAGATTCTCACATAAATGAAAATGAGAAAATAATCTCTCCATCAGATTTTGGTTTACATAACTTATTAAAAAATAAAAATGAGATCTATTTTTTAGACTTTGAGTATTCAGGATGGGACGATCCAGCTAAATTAATTTGTGATTTTAGGTGCAACCCAGAAAACAAAATATCAAAATCATCATTTAAACTTTTTATTGATAAAACTTTTAAAAATCTTGATTATAAAAATTTATATGAAAGGGTAAAAATCCTATTACCTATTTATAGAATTATTTGGAATTCCATTATATTGAATGAATTTTTGCATATCGATTCCCAAAGAAGAAAGTTTGCAGGATTTATGAACGAAACGACTCTAAAAACTCAATTAATTAAAGCAAAAAAATACTTTCATAACACTGAGGAAAAATTACATGGCCTATATTGATTTTATTTCTTCATTACATAAAAAAACAAAGCGTGATTATCTTGCTCGAGTAAATGACATTGATTATCCTAAAGCAAAAGCAGCAAACCTAGCAAAAAAATTTGATTATGACTATTGGGATGGTGATAGGCGAATAAATTATGGAGGATACAAATATATAGAGAATTACTGGGATAATGTTATCAAGTCATTAATCAAACATTATAATCTAAATGAAAATGCTAAAATTCTTGATGTAGGTTGTGGAAAAGGTTATTTTCTAAATGATATCTTAAAATTCTTACCTAAAGCGCAAGTTTATGGAATTGATATTTCTAAATATGCAGTTGAACAAGCAAAAAAAAATGTTAGAAAAAATATAACTATTGGTAATTGTAATAAACTACCTTGGAAAAATAAATTCTTTGATTTAGTGATTTCATTTAACACACTTCACTGTCTTCATAACTATGATCTTATTGATTCTATTAAAGAAATTGAAAGAGTTGGTAAAAAGAATAAGTATATTTGTGTTGAATCATATAGAAATGAAGAAGAAAAAGCTAATTTATTATATTGGCAAGTTACATGTGAAGCTTTTTGCACTCCAAAAGAATGGGAGTGGTGGTTTAATACAGCTGGTTATACAGGTGATTTTTCATTCATTTATTTTGAATAAAGGGTAAATAGTATGAAAATGAAAGCAGCCATATTAACAGAGATAAAAAAACCATTAGAAATTCTGGAAATTGAAATTCCTGAAAAACTATTATTTGGTCAAGTCTTAGTTAAGGTTTCATATAGTGGAATTTGTGGATCTCAAATAGGAGAAATTGATGGTATAAAAGGACCTGACAAGTATTTGCCTCATTTACTAGGCCATGAGGGGTCTGGTGAAGTTATTAAAATTGGGGAAGGAGTATCGACAGTTAAGCCTGCAGATAAGGTGGTTCTTCATTGGCAAGTTGGTGATGGTATTCAATCTAAACCTCCAATATATACAATTAATGATAAAATAATTAATGCTGGATGGATTACTACTTTTAACGAGTATGCGGTAATTTCAGAAAATAGATGTACAAAGATAAATGATAATTCGAATATGAAAGAGGCTGCTCTATTTGGGTGTGCAGTAACTACTGGCTTTGGAGTTATTGAAAATACTAAATCTCTAAATATTGGAAGTAGTGTTGTTGTATTTGGATCTGGTGGTGTGGGACTTAATATTGTTCAAGCAGCATCATTAGTTTCATGTTACCCAATTATAGCTATTGATAAATTTGAAAATAGACTGAAATTATCCTCAAAGTTTGGAGCAACTCATACAATTAACTCTCTGAAAGCAGATCCGTTTAACGAAATTTTGAAAATTTTAGGTAGTAAACCTTTAGATTTATTTATTGATAATACTGGGGTTCCAAAAATAATTGAAGAAGGATACAAACTTATAAAAAAAGATGGCATTTTAAAGTTGGTTGGGGTGCCTAAATTAGGAGATAATATTAGTATATACTCACTCCCAATGCATTTTGGGAAAAAAATTATAGGAACGCATGGTGGTGATGGAGACCCTTCAAAAGACATACCTAGGTATGAATATTTAGCAAAAAAAGGAGTGATAAACTTATCTAATATAATAACAGAAACAATCTCCATTAATGAAATTAATTTTGGAATAAATAATATGAAAAATGGAAATACTTCGGGAAGAACATTAATAAAGTTCTAAAATGGCAAAGATTTTGCACACTAATAAAATTGAAAAATAAGATCAATTTTAGGAGTTTTAAATGCTTAATTTAACAATGCTGTCACCAGAAGCTTACCAAGCAAATAATAAAATTGTTCATTTAGAAAGCACGGATATCAATTTTTTAGATGAAGCGATATTAAAAAGTTCTAGAAAGAGATCAAGAATATTATCTCATAGGTCTTCTGAGGAAAACCTTCATGAGATGTTTGTTATATATAATAATGAAACCTTCATAAGGCCAAATAAGCATTTAGGAAAAGATGAGTCCATTTTTATTTTAAAGGGCTCTTGTGATTTTTTCTTTTTTGATGATGATGGCAATGTAACTAAATGTATAGAAATGGGTGAGGAAGGCTCAGGAAAACCTTTTTATCTTAGAGTTCCAAAAAACATTTTCCATACTTTAATAATCAAATCGCCAGAAATCGTTCTATTTGAGGGTACTCCGGGACCTTTTGATCCAACAGACACTGTTTATGCAGACTGGGGACCTTTAGAAGAAGATTTTGAGGAAATCGAACTTTATAAAGAATTTTTGAATAATCACCTTAGAAAAGATAACCTTGTTCATTCAAATACTAACTTAATATCATTTAAAAGCTTAAACGATTTAGTCGTTTCAGCAACAGATCAATTTGTCTCATTTAGTGAAAATGAAAAAGAGTTTATTAAGAAAACATTAATAGAGAAAGATTATGACAGATTTAGAATTTGTGCTCATAAGGATAGCGATGATAAACTTCATGAAATGTTAATGGTTTTTTCTTCCAAAACATATGTGAGGCCTAGCTTACACATTGATAAAGAAGAATCATTATATATTTTAGATGGATTTGGCACATATGTCTTTTATGATGAACAAGGCAAAGTTATTGATCATGTTAAATTAGGCCCAAAGGGATCTGGTAGATCGTTTTATTGTAGAATTCCAGCGAACACGTATCACTCATTAATCGTAGAGAGTGATCAGATAATTGTAAAAGAAACTACGAGTGGGCCATTTAATCGTTCTGACACTTTATTTGCAACATGGTCACCTGAAGAAAATGATCAATTAGGAATAGAGAAGTTTATTAATATATTAAAAAATGAGATTTTATGAGTAAACACTATATGCTAGTTGGTGCAACTAGTGGTTTAGGGTATGTAGCAGCTAATTTCTTGAAAAATACAAAAACCAAGATTTCAATATTAGGAAGAAAAAATCTAAAAGAAAATAACAATTTTTATTTTTGTGATCTTGAAAACATAAATTCATTTGACTCGGTTTTAGATCAGGTGATTTCTGATTATGGAAAATTAGATGGTATTGTTTTTTTTCAACGTTATCGTGGTAAAAAAAATAATTGGGACAGTGAGATTTTAACATCATTGACATCTACGAAGTATATTATTGAAAAAAGTATGAATTTTTTTAGTGATAAAGTTGACAAATCCTTAGTTTTTATTTCTTCAGTAAATTCTAGTTTTATATCACCTAATGTTTCATTAGGTTATCATGTTTCTAAGTCAGGTATTAATAGCCTGGCAAAATACTATGCGCAAAGTCTTGGTCATTTAAAAGTACGGTCAAATATAATTTGTCCTGGAACATTTATAAAACCTGAAAATAAATCTTATTTTTTAAATAATAATTTAGCTCTTGAAAGTTTAAAATCACTTTCTCCATTAAATAAAGTAACTGATGCTTTAGAAATATGTGAATTAATAAAATTTTTACTCAGTAAAAAATCATCAGCTATTACTGGACAGTCTTTTATTATTGATAGTGGTGTTTCAATTGCGTGGCCAGAAGGAAGAAACTAATAAGGTATAATTATGGAAAAACCATTTCATACTATTCAAAAAAAATGTAGGCTATGTTTTCATAAAAAATTAGTCCCAATCTTTAAATTAAAACCTACACCACCTGCAGAATGGTATTTTGACGGGCAAAATAAATATAAAACAAAAGATAAATTCCCTCTTGATATTTACATGTGCAATAATTGCAATCATGTTCAGTTAGTAAACGTATTAGATCCTGATAAACTATTTACACCTTATTTTTATAAATCAAAAACATCTCCAGGTTTGGAAGCACATTTTAAATCTTACGCATCAGATGTTGTAAGTATGTTTAAATTAAATAACAAAAGTTTTGTTGTTGATATAGGAAGCAATGATGGCACACTTTTAAAACATTTTAGAAATAATGGAATACTAAAAATTTTAGGTGTTGAACCTGCAAATAAGATTGCAGAGGAAGCTAATAATAATGGAATTCCAACATTAAATAAGTTTATGAATAAACAGGCTTCTAACGAAATTATAACAAAATATGGTTACGCAGATTTAGTTACTGCTAATAATGTTTTCGCACATAATGATGAATTAGGTAAAATGTTGAATTCAATCTATAATATCTTAAAAGGTGATGGTGTATTTGTATTTGAGGTTTCAAACTTACATGACACTATAAAAGGTAAAGTATTTGATTTTATATATCATGAACATTTGTGTTATCATTCTGTAAAACCTCTTAAGAATTTTTTTAAATTACATAATATGGAGATATTTGATGTTAAAAGGTTCCCTAATAAGGGTGGTTCTTTAAGGGTCTTTGCACAGAAAAAAAGTAATAATTTTAATATAAGTAAAAGTGTTCAAGAGTTTATAAATTTTGAGGTTAAAGAAGGTCTTTATGAAGAAAAAACATATAAAAATTTTGTTAATGATATCGAAAATTTAAAATCAACCAATAATAACTATTTGTTGAACAAGCTTAAACAAGGTAAGAAAATAGCAGGTTATGGAGCGTCTGCTACAGTAACTACTCTTCTTCATTATTTTGACCTAGGAAATATTATTGATTTTATTGTAGACGACAACGAAATTCGTCATAATACCTTTTCGCCAGGTCATCATATACCTGTATATAATACAGACCAAATTTACAAATCTATGCCTGATATTATTGTTATTTTAGCCTGGAGATTTGCAAATGATATTATAGCCAAACACCAAAAGTTTATCGATAAGGGTGGACAATTTATAGTGCCCCTTCCTGAATTCAAAATAATTAAAAATTAAAAATTACATCATTTATATGATGGCACTATTTATGCATCTCTAAGGTAAATAGTAACTAAGAGAAATACTAATGAATAAAAGATTACATTGTTTTTATGATCTCGCTGTATCTCCATGCTCCTTTGATTTTTTTCAATTTTTAATAATTGCAGAGATTAATAGAATTAGAGATAATTTTAATGAAATAGAACTCACTTTCATCTCAGGTCCCAATCATGGTTTTAGAGAAGATAATTTAAGAACATATGAACAAAATGAACAATATTTTCAAAATGTTATATGGCCTGGATGTCAGCTTTTACCTAGTATAAAATCAGTAAAACTAGAAACTGATAGAAAAAGAGTCGAAATATTACATTTAGATCCAAGTACGATCTTTCCAAGAGGTTATTCAATTATTCATCCGATAAATGATTATATTTGTAATGGAATAACAACGTCTCATTTTTTAGGTGAGGATACTATTAATTTTAAAGCACCTGACTATGCTATAAAATCAGCAAGTAAATTTATAAATAATACAAAAAATAAGAAAATATTAATTCTTTCAACTAGAGAGCTTGAAAGAGATGACAATCTAGGTGTTAGATCAATTGAACACAATGTTTGGAAAGACTTTTTAACCTCCCTTGATAGTGATGAATGGATAAAAATTGTTATACGTGATACAAATTCTTCTTTTTCAAGTGAAAAATTATTTGATGAAATAGTAGAAGCAGATTTTGCATCATATCACCTCCATTTAAGGTTTGCGCTTTATGAACTTTCAAATATAAATATTTTTAAATCAAACGGACCTGCAATTTTATCTTTATATGGAAACCTTACTCCTACAGTTATGTTTTTAGAATTTGATAATACAGTTACAGCTATGAGTCAAAATTGGTTCCGTGGTACTTTGGGTATGGTAAAAGGAAGCCAATTCCCTTTAACTAGAAAAAATAATTTGATCATTTGGGAGAAAGAAAATAAAGAAAATTTAATTAAAGCTATTAATATAATTGAAGGAAATTCTTCAATTAAATACAAATATGATAATGATTATTTTAATATAGAAAACTTATTATATACAACGGAAGTTGCAATTAATTACACATTAAAAAATATGTTATATGATATTAGAAAAGTAGATCTAAAAATTTTTCGTAAGTATGATACTTTAGTAGAGAGAAAAATTATAAATGGTCCTTCTTCATTAGAATTAATTAAGTCACAAGAGGGAAAGCTTATACCTGAAGGCTTTAAATCAAAGTTATTAGAAAAAAATGAAATGTATGGAAATATTTTAGAGCTTAATACTTCTAAATTTGATAGGAAGATTAATTTTGCAACTAATTTTAATAGTTAAAGTTTTTGGTATTCTTATTGCATGTTAATTGTATTGAAATTATCGAAATTAAGTTATGCTGACTAACAAAAATAAAAAAAAAATAAATCCAATTTCCAGTTTTGGACATTCTAATACTGTATTAAAATCACCCTTTATTGAAACTTCAAAAATTAAAAAATCTAAAAAAGACTTTTTAAGAGTTTTGAAACATGAAAAAACAGTATTCGTTTCTGGTAATTTTAACATTCTTCATCCTGGTCATTTAAGACTTTTAAAATATGCAAAAGGCCTATGTGGAAAATTATTAGTGGGCGTCTATAGTGATAAAAAAGCTGGTGAAAGTGCACACTTAAATCAAGATTTGCGACTTGAGGGTATCAAAAGTAATATTTGGGTCGATGAAGCTTTTATAATTGATGAACCAGTTGAAAATATAATTAAATCTTTTAAACCTCAATTTGTAGTTAAAGGTAAAGAACATGAAGGAAAATACAATCCAGAAGAAAACGTACTTGGTTCTTATGGAGGAAAATTAGTTTTTTGTTCAGGTGACGCATCTTTTTCTTCATCATATTTAATTAAACAAAATTTGCTTAATGAAACTGACAATAAAAATTTAAATTTACCAGATGAATATATTAAGAGACACAAACTAAATTATAATGACTTAAACAACTATGTTAAAAGTTTTAGGAAATTAAAAGTTTGTGTAATTGGTGATTTAATAGTTGACGAGTATATTGATTGCAAACCCTTAGGTATGTCTCAGGAAGATCCAACTTTAGTTGTATCGCCTGAGAATAGGAAGAGGTTCCTAGGTGGAGCTGGCATAGTCGCAGCCCATTCATCTAGTTTAGGAGCAGATACTAGCTTTATTTCTGTCTTAGGTAAAGATAGTATAAATAGTTTTGTGAAAAAGGAATTAAAAAAATTTGGTGTAAAATCGTTTATTATAATCGACGAAAGTAGGCCAACTTCTCTTAAACAAAGATTTAGAGCAGACTCAAAAACACTTTTGCGAGTAAGTAACCTTCATCAGAACTCAATTAATAAAATTATTCAAAAAAATATAATAGAATTTTTTTCAAATATAAATAATAATTTCGACTTAATAGTTTTTTCTGATTTTAATTATGGATGTTTAACAAATGATCTCATAAAAGAAATTACTAAAATAGGAAAAGATAGAAACTCTATAATGGTAGCTGACAGTCAAAGTTCTTCTCAAATTGGTGATATTACAAAATTCAAAAACATGGATTTACTAACTCCAACTGAGAATGAAATAAGAGTTAGTTTAAAAAATAATGAAGATGGCTTAGTCGTTCTTGCTGAAAAATTAAGGGAGAACTCTCGAGCAAAAAACATTTTTTTAAAACTTGGAGCAGATGGTGTTTTATTACATCTTTTTGATAAAATTACTAAGGCATACACAGATAGAATGCCAGCATTAAACGATTCACCAAGAGATGTAGCAGGAGCTGGTGATAGTATGTTAATTAGTAGTGCGTTATCCTTAGCAGTGGGTTCAACAGCAATTGAAGCTGCCTGTATAGGTAGTCTAGCTGCATCTGTTCAAATTAGTAGAGTAGGTAATATTCCTCTTTGTCCTAAGGATTTACTAATTAAAAATCCATAATGAAAGCTATTTTATTAGCTGCAGGTCATGGAACTCGTCTTCGTCCATTAACAAATACTATTCCTAAATGTTTGGTTCCAATTAATGGCCAGCCATTATTAGATATATGGTTACAAAATTTAGTTAATTCAGGTGTTAATGAAATTCTTATAAATACTCATTATTTAGCTGAAAGAGTATACGATTATATTAGTAAATCAAAATTCAAAGAATTTGTCCTTTTAAAAGAGGAGAAAGAGTTATTAGGTACTGCTGGAACATTATTAAGAAACATTAGCTTTTTAGATAATGAAGGTGGATTACTAATACATGCTGATAATTTATGCTTATCAAATTTAAATAACTTTTATAATAGTCACTATAATAGACCTAGTGAGTGTATTATGACTATGATGACTTTTATTACAGAAAACCCATCTAATTGTGGTGTTGTAGGTATTGATGAAAGAGGCATTGTTCAAGAATTTTACGAAAAAATAGAAAATCCGCCAACAAATATAGCGAATGGAGCAATTTATTTTTTATCAAAGGAATTCTTAAATAGATTAAAAAAAATGAAGAACTTAAATGATTTCAGTCTAGATATTATTCCTAAATTCATTGGTAAAATATATACAAGTAAATCTGATGGTGTCCTAATTGATATAGGAACCTCGGAGGCTTATAAAAAAGCTAATAAAATTATTTCAAAATATTCATCTTAAAAATTTTTTATAACTAAGCAAATTGTCTTTTGCTTTTACTTTTTATTTCTTCTTCTATAGGGGGTAGCAAAGGATAGTCAAAAGTACATTTAGGATCAAGTTTTCTACAAATTTTTTGAATTTCCTCTTCATTTGGCCCAGCTAATACTAGCCAA
>MDTB01078290.1_pt1 | contig 14402 bp, 12 predicted proteins | sample 811161 | NCBI WGS metagenome assembly MDTB01 (sample SAMN05326650, study PRJNA326480) | marine metagenome | isolation source: seawater | place: Mediterranean Sea | collected 2009
AGAAAAAATTTCCGTATCTAACCCATCAGGGAAAGTTGGTGGATCAATATTACTTACGTAGTCAACATTAGAATTAAAGTAAACATTAATTACATCATCAACCACATCAGGATCTATCAAAGGACAATCTCCCGTAATTCGCATTACAGCGTCAGGTTGATAATTTTTTGCTGCATGATAATATCTAGAGAGAACATCATCCTCGCTACCTCTAAAAACATCGAATTTAAGATTTGCTACATAATCTGCTAATTTGTCATCTTTAGGGTTATTTGATGTTGCTAAAATTATTTTATCTATTTTATTTGAATGCGATAACCTTTCAAGTAAGATTTCTATAATTGCTTTATCATTAATTTTTTTTAAAACCTTGTTTGGAAGTCTGGTTGACCCCATTCTTGCCATTACTATTGCTAAAACTTTCATAGCCATGATAAAGGGTTTAAGAGTTCTTTGTTTTCATAATGAATTGATAGTGCTTCATCAAACGCACGATTTTCTATTTTTTTACATATAGTTAAAAGATGCATTTCAAGATGATTTATACTATCAATACCAATGATAACCTTACTTACTTCATTTAAACTAATTAACCATAACAGGGATAGTTCTGCTAAATTCAAATTGTATTTCTTAGCGACTTTATGAAGTTCATTTAAGTAAGGAATCGCATCAAAAAAACGCTTATCTAAATCAGAAGTGGGAATATAGAATAAACCCTGTAGAAAAACTGAACGAGCGTGAATTTCAATGTTTTTTTGATGTAATTTTGAAATTATTTTTTTTCTGTAAAGTCTAGTATCTAGAATATTCATTGGAACCTGAATGACCTCAGGTTTTAAATCCGAACTTAACACCTGTTCAATTTCTAATTCATTGTAAACAGAAACCCCAATTTCAAAAGTGAATTCATCAAGGACGTGCTGAAGCTCAGATTGAAACTTTTTAGATGAGTAAAGTTTAGCGTTATGAGCCATAACTACATTTGGTAAAACACCCAATTTTTCAATCGAATCTGTAATTTGGTCATAAATACCTCGATCTTGAGATATTTTTGTGATGATGTTCCATTTAGAATCAGAGCTTTTTTTCAAATATTTACCTATGGCAATCTCGCTATTGCCATAATTTTTAGCTGTGTCTATGGTATTAATATTATTTTTACTAGCAAAATTAAGAATCTTGGATACTTGATCTTGAGAAATTTGACCAGTAGAATTTGCTATACCGTACGGCATTCCAAATTGGGCTGATCCTAGCACAAGTTTATTTGCTTGGTTATAATTCGACATGATGAACGATTGACTCAACAACTCTTTCTTGATCTGCATCACCAAGACTAGGATAAACTGGTATTGATACCTCATTTAGATAAAAATTTTCTGACACAGGAAAATCTCCCATTTTAAATCCATACTTTTCTCTATAAAATGGCTGTTGGTGTACAGGAATATAGTGCACTTGAAGATTGATTTGATCTTCCCGCATCTTAATAAAAAAGTCTTTCTTAGATAGCTTTATTTTATCAAAATTAATTTGTAAGGGATACAAATGATATGCATGCTCTACGTCTGATCTAGTTTGCGGTAAAGATAGAAATTCAATATTCGAAAGCTTTTCGTTATAATTTGTTGCAATCTTTCTTCTTTTTTCAATAAAGGTATCTATCTTTTTTAGCTGACTGTCGCCTAGAGCGCACTGAAAATCGGTTATTCGATAATTGTATCCTAATTTGTGCATTTCATAGTACCAAGGACCGTCATTTTTTTCGATAGTCTCTTCGGATTTTGTCATTCCATGGGTTCTTAAAAGTTGTATTTTTTCATAGTATTTTTTTTCATTTGTTAAAATTGCCCCACCTTCACCAGTTGTGATGTGCTTTACAGGGTGAAAGCTTTGCGTTGTAATGTCAGCATATTTTACAGCATACATTTTATCTTTTTTATATGAAGCTCCAAGTGCATGACAATTGTCATTGATTAAGTTTAAATCATATCTATCAGCTAATTCTCTTAAAGAAGCCCAATCACATGGATGTCCAGCAAAATCAACCCCAATAATTCCCTTAACTTTTTTACCATCAGATATATAATTTTTTATTTTATCCTCTAAAAGATTAACATCAATAGTATAAAAGTCAGAGCTGATATCAACAAAGTCAGGAGTTGCTCCAGAATAAACTATCGCATTGGCTGAAGCGAGAAATGTAATCGGTGAGGTAATAATTATATCTCCTGGTTTCCATCCTAAAGCTAATCCAGCCAAATGTAGAGCCGCTGTACCATTTGATACAGCGCAACAGTATTGAGAGCCAAAATAATTTTTAAGATTATTCTCAAAACTTTCAACTGATGGACCTTGGGTTAACCAATCACCTCCTAAGACTTCAACGACAGAATCGATATCTGATTGATCTATTGATTGTTTACCATAAGATATCACAGCTAAATACTCCCCTCTATGAGTTCTTTTAATTCATCAATATTCAGAAAATGATCATTGGTTCCACTATTGTAACAAAACCCAAAATCACACATCTTTCCAACAGATTCACTGCTTTGTTTTTTAAATTCCTCCATGTCCCAAAGTGGTGTGGATGGCAAAATAACAAAGTAATCATCAAACTCAATTGTATTTAATGAATCAGTAGAGGTTATCATTTCTTCATGAAGTTTTTCCCCAGGTCGAATTCCAACTACTTCTTTTTTTGCGCTTGGGTCAATTGCATTTGCAACATCTAAAATACGGTAGCTGGGTATTTTCGGAACAAATAGCTCCCCTCCCCACATCTTGTCCATGCATTTGATCACAAAATCAACACCTTCATCTAAAGTTATGCTAAAACGAGTCATTCTCTCATCTGTAATTGAAAGTGTTCCTTTTTTTGCTTGATTCATAAAAAATGGTATTACTGATCCTCGACTGCCAAGAACATTTCCATATCGAACGACTGAAAATTTTATATCGTGCTTACCTCGGTGGTTATTAGCGGCAATGAAAAGCTTATCTGATGCTAGTTTTGTTGCTCCATATAAATTGATTGGCGCAGCAGCCTTATCAGTACTCAGTGCTATGATTTTTTTTACACCTTGAGCAATTGCTGCATCAATTACATTTTGACCGCCAATTATATTAGTCTTGACTGCTTCAAATGGATTATACTCTGCTGCTGGAACTTGCTTTAATGCGGCTGCATGCACAACAATGTCGACACCTTCCATTGCTCTTTTCATTCTTCTATAGTCTCTTACATCGCCTATAAAGTACCTCATTAAATCGCCGTCCGGCCAAATTTGCTGCATTTCAAACTGCTTTAACTCATCACGACTATATACTATGATTTTTTTGGGATTGTGGTCATCGATCAATTTTTTAATAAACCTTTTACCAAAAGATCCGGTTCCACCAGTGATTAAAATTGTCTGTTTTTCTAACATTGCCTTCTCTTAGTTTATATTTTTCTTATACCAATTATATGTTTCATGAATTCCTTCTTCAAGCATGGTTTGCGAACTCCAGCCAAGATCGTTAATCAATGTTGAGTCAAGCAATTTTCTATACATGCCATCTGGAAAATCAGAGTTAAATCGCAACTCACCCTTAAAATCGACGACTTTTTTGATTAATTCGGCTAAAGCCATAATGCTTATTTCTTCGCCTGAACCGATATTTATATGTGAAAGCCCTTTCTCATATATATATTTACAATTGATTTCATTCATTAAAAAAATGCATCCATTTGCCAAATCATCAACATGTAAAAATTCTCTTAGCGGCTTACCTGTTCCCCAAACCTCTACTTCTTTCTTATCATAAATTTTAGCTTCATGAAATTTTCTTAACAAGGCAGGTAAAACATGTGAATTTTTTAAATCGAAATTATCATTTGATCCATAAAGGTTGGTTGGCATAATAGAAATGCAATTAAATTTGTATTGTTTAAAATAACTCTCACACATTTTAATTCCAGAAATTTTAGCAATTGCGTAAGGCTCGTTTGTTGGTTCAAGTGGTCCAGTTAGCAAAAATTCTTCTTTGATCGGCTGACCGGATTTTTTAGGATAAATACAAGAACTACCTAAAAATAGTAGTTTTTTTACACCATTTAAATAAGAGTGATGAATAACATTATTTTGTATAGATAAATTATCATAAATAAATTCACCTCTAAATTCATTATTAGCATAGATTCCACCAACTCTGGCTGCAGCTAAAAATACATAATCGGGTTTTTCTTCTTCAAAAAACTTTCGAACTAAATCTGAATTTCTAAGATCTAATTCTTTAGAATTTCTCCCTATTAAATTAGTATAACCTTTAGATTTTAAATTTCTCAGAATTGAAGAGCCAACCATTCCTTGATGGCCTGCAATATAAATTTTTGAATTTTTATCCATACTCATTTATTTGTTATAATTTATTTATAATAGTTATAAAAAATTTTGTGTTTTTTCCACATCATGCTTTACCATAATCTTTACTAGATCAGGCAATGATGTTTTTGAAGCCCAACCTAAAGCTTTTTTTGCTTTAGATGGATCACCCAATAGAGTTTCAACTTCGGTTGGTCGATAATATTTTTCATTAACAGTGATAATTTTTTTTCCATTTCCAGAATTTACTCCTACCTCATTCACGCCTTTTCCCTCCCATTCAATATTTATACCAACCTCTTGGAATGACAGTTGAACGAATTCTCTAACTGAGTGCTGGGTGCCTGTGGCTAAAACATAATCATCTGCTTGTTTTTGCTGCAACATTAACCACATGCCTTCACAGTACTCTGGTGCATAACCCCAATCTCTCAAGGAGTCAAGATTTCCCAATGAAAGCGTTTCCTGCATACCATGTTTGATTTTTGCTGCGGCTTGGGTTATTTTTCTTGTTACAAAGGTTTCACCTCTTCTAGGTGATTCATGGTTAAATAAAATCCCATTACAAGCAAATAAATTATAAGCTTCTCTGTAATTCACAATTATCCAGTATCCGTAGAGCTTGGCCACTGCATATGGTGATCTTGGATAAAATGGAGTCTTTTCGGTTTGAGGAATTTCTTGTACTTTCCCAAACAGCTCACTAGTAGAAGCCTGGTAAAATTTTGTCTTAATTCTTGTTTCGCGAATTGCGTCTAAAAACCTTAAAGTTCCTAACGCATCTACCTGAGCTGTATAATCAGGTATTTCAAAGGAAACTTGAACGTGGCTTTGCGCTGCTAGATTATAAATCTCATCTGGATTGACTTTTTCTAGAAGCCTATTAAGATTTGACGTGTCTGTAACGTCGCCATGATAAAAGAAAAATCTATCCACATTTTCTTCATTATTTATTATATGATCAATTCTGCTTGTATTAAAGGTACTGCTTCTCCTGATTATACCATGAACCTCATAACCTTTATTAAGTAATAATTCAGCTAAGTAAGAACCGTCTTGTCCTGTAACTCCGGTAATCAATGCTTTTTTCATTATATATCCCTATGCCCTAATAATTTTTTTATCGTTTTTAAATCTATTTCTTGTATCGATTATGATTTTTGAATCTTTATGTAGTAAATCATAATCAAATGAATCATGGTCCGTGGCTAAGACTAAAATATCAAATGACTTTATAGTTTCTGGAGATAATTTAATATTTTTAATGTTAAAATTATATTTTCTTATTGATGGAAAATTTGGAAAATATGGATCAGAATAAGACACATTCACACCTCTATCTAATAACAGATTTATTATTTCTAAAGAAGGAGATTCTCTGCAATCATCAATATTTTTTTTATAGCTTAAACCCAATATTAGGATCTTACTTCCTTTTAATGATTTACCCTGTGCGTTTAATGCTTCACTTATTTTTCGCTCTACATAAAATGGCATTTTTGCATTGATTTCAGCAGCAAGCTCTATAAAACGAGTTCTAATCCCTTTCTCTTTTGCTTTCCATGTTAAATAAAATGGATCTATTGGAATACAGTGCCCACCAAGACCCGGTCCTGGATAGTATGGAGTAAATCCAAATGGTTTTGTTGCAGCAGCATTTATTGCTTCAAAAATATCAATATTTAACTTTTCTGCTACCATTTTTAACTCATTAACAAGTCCAATGTTCACCGATCTGTAAATATTTTCTAAAATCTTTGTCATTTCAGCAATTTTTGTCGATGAAACTGGTACCGTTTGATCAACAATCTGGTCATATAATAATTTTGTCAATGAGAGGCAGTTTTCTGTTACCCCGCTTACTACCCTAGGAATTGTTTTGGTTGAAAAGTTCTTATTGCCAGGATCCTCTCTTTCTGGAGAATATCCTAAATAAAAGTTTTTCCCAACTTTAAGTTTTTGAACATAATTCTTCGATTTCTTTTTAGTATAATTATTATTTATATTATTTTTTATTTGAATGGAGCTTATTGATGTAGCGATGATTTCTTCAGTAGTCCCTGGGTAAGTTGTGCTTCCAAGTACTAATAACTGATTTTCTTTCAAATAAGGTTTAATATTTTTAAGAGTACCAGTAATAAAACTTAAATCGGGCTCATTGTGAGCCCCCAAAGGAGTAGGAACACAAATCAATATAGCATCAATTTTCGAAATTAATTTAAATTTTGATGTAGCAGTAAACTTTTCTGAGCTTATTGATAGTATTTCTTGATTATCTATATGCTGTAAGTATGATTCTCCTCTACTAAGTTGTTCAATCTTATTTTCATCTGTATCAAAACCTACAACCCTAAAGCCTTCTTGAACAAATCGAATTGCTAGAGGCAGCCCTACGTACCCAAGACCAATGATTCCAACTCTTAAGTTTTTATTCTTAATTTTTAATTTAAAGCTTTCCATATTAAATCATCACAGTGGATATCAATTGATATCTGATTTTTTTATAATCATTTTGAAAAAAGTGACAGAAAAAACTATCATTGATAGAAGGTAAAATAAATTTATAAATAAATCGATTTTAGAGTACATGCTAAAATATAAGGGGATTGCAGATTTATGAAAAATAAACAATGGTGAGCAAACAATTAGAAGCACACAAATAAACCCAACAATGCGAATATCTTTTGTTATATCACTTAACTTTTTCCAAAAAAATTGCTTTATTCTTCTAAGTTTTTTTCTTTCATGTAAATCGTTGCTATCTAAAAATGCTCTTAAAAATCCCAAAGTAACACCAATAACAGTTCCAGAAATCAAAGCCAGGATCAAGCTCAAAATTAAATTTTTGTTTGAAGGCTTAAAAGGCACAGATGGTCTATCTAATACTTGAACAACAGAAGACTCTTGAACTTCTTCAATTTTTGCTAATTCAAGTTGTTGTTTCAGTGTGAGATAAACTCCAATTTGAACCTCAACGTTTCTTTCAAGCCTTTTTAATTCAAGCTGTAGCGCAGGAGAAGAAATCTGGCGATTCTTTTCATTGAAATCCTTCAAAGCCAACTCGGATTTTTTTAAGTCAGATTCTACTGATGCAATTCTATTTTCAATAAAAGTATTTTTTTCATTTACGGTTTCGCTTTTCAAAAAACGATTTAATGATTCAAGACCAGCAAGAACTTCTACAGCAAGCTCCTTAGCAAAAACAGGTTCATCTGCGGTCACTCTAATCATGCTAAATGGAGATTTTGGGTCTTCTACAAATTCTAAATATTCTTTGTTCAATATCTCCGTAGCTTTCGTTATTAAAGTGTCTTCACCAAATTTAGGATTTTCGTCTCCATGAGTTAGAATTGATAAGAGCGTGAGTTTTCTTCCATATTTTTGTAAAAAAAATTCTTTCTTCAGTATTTTTTTAGCAAAGGTTCTACTCCTTAACAATTCTGGATAAAGAGAGGGGCTAGATAAATCAGCAGTAGCCTCCATTGGCACATTTACTCCAAATTGTGATGCGAGGCCAGCAAGGCCGCCCAGAGAATTTAATTTTTTTTCAGGAAGTAATACCGTTGCCCAGCTTTGATATTTTGGTTTCTCGATAAACTGAACATAAGTAAATGCTGTAAAAACAAAGATAAAAATTGAAATAAAAATCACTTTTAATTGCTGGGCCATTGTTAAAAGAACATCTGTAAGTGAAATAGAATCCTGTTCGTAAATATTTGAAAATTGACTGTATTTGATTTGCGACAATTGTTGTTTGGGTTTTGGCAAATCAGTTTCCATAATTATTTTCTCCTCGATCATATCTTGATTTATTTTGTTAATGATATGATAAGGGACTTGATTTCTAGACTTCCAGTTAGAAACTGCCTGAGGAGTTGTATCTAGTGCTCTAGCAATATCTGCAAGAGAATAAATGCCCTTCGCACTCATAAGTTTTTCTAATTCAATGAAGTTCATTTAGCTAGTTAGAGCTTATTTGTTGCGAAAGAACAACTGCTGTTATTAATGATGAGGCAATCTGAGTCCAATTTGTTGCAAATTGAGTTAAATCAAAAGGCTGTGATTCTTCTTTTTGATTTACAATAATTGTACATCCATCTGTTATTCTTGGAGAAAAGTACCATTTTTTTGGAATAGTAACTCCATTCGCATATATTATAACAATTCCATTCTTATTGCCTTTTTCTGTTATGCCTCCCGCATCATTAATATAAGAGTTAACGGACTTATTTTTTTTAAATTCTATCAAACCTGGGTTATAAACCTCACCAGCAATATTAACAGTTAGCGTTTTTTCTTTAACGATTATACTATCACCAGGCATTAGAGTTATATCGGAGCTTTTCCAGGCCACTCTAGTCTTTTCAGTTATGCTTTCATCATATTCTTTAGCCTTTGAGTTTTTTTGATTATCAAAATCTTTGTTATCTCTAAAAATTGATATACCATTTTCAAGGGACTTGGTAGTTAATCCACCTGCGCGATCAATAAGGTTCTGCAAAGTCTCATTATCTCTGATCAAAGGATAAGATCCTGGAATATTTACCTCACCATTTATTTTTACGTTTTTCTTCTCAAAGAAAAAAAGGTTTGAATGAACAACAAATCTATCAAGATTATGTAACTTAATTTCTTTAAAATATTCGTCATTGTTAATTTGCTTTAAATCAACATTAATAATTTTTTCATATCTACTTTCTGGATCTCTTCGAATTATTTCTGATTGAGCTTGATAGACAGATTTCCAAAAAGTTGAATCTTTAAAACCACCCCCAAGCTCAATTAAATCAAACAGTGTCATGCCATCGTAAAAACCATATTTTCCTGGGTGCTTTACTTGGCCAATCATTTCAACTTCTTGTAAATTTTTAAGCATTCTCCTTACAGTAATTTGATCTCCGTCCTGAGCAGGCATTTTTTTAGTCATTTCAATATCTACATATATATTTTCATTGTTTCGGGTTTCTTTTCCTCTGCGATTTCGAGGTGTGATTCTCTTTATGCTTAATTTTTGTGCAGCGTCGGGTTTTAATCCTCCGGAATATTCTAAAATTTTAAATATACTTTCACCCTGAACCGATTCGTAAATACCAGGCCTATATACTAATGAATCAATCGTTATTGATGACTTTCTATATTCAATCAATATAATATCCTGATCTCTAAGCTGAATATTTCTAGAAATATTTCCCTCAAGTAAATATTCATATAGATCTATAGCTGCAGAAACCTCATTATTTCTTTTGATTTTTATTGATCTTAAGCTCCCTGTAGTATCAACACCTCCAGCTTGAATTAATCCGCTAATAAGGTTAGAAAAAGGATGTATTGCATACACACCAGGAAAATTTGCTGCACCAACAAAATTAACGTTAATTGATTTTAAACTACCCAACGAAATATCTAAGAAAGTTGTTGGTTTAGATGAATTTAAAGTTGAATAAATTTTACCATATTGTTTTCTAATGTGTGATTTAGACTCTTTTAAATTTTTACCAGACAAATTGATGACACCTACTTTTTCATCGTAGATCTTACCGGATCTAGATATTGTGAATACCTCCCTCAAGCTAGTTTCTCCCCAGAGCGAAATAATTACTTCATCACCGGGTCCCAGCACATAGTTTGTTGGTACCGGTAAATTTTCCCAAAAACCTAGAGTATCTCTCTTGGTAAAAAAATCATATCCAAAAAATTTAGATACTAGATCAACAGTATCTTTTTGATTTCCTTTAAACGGCAATAAGTTAATTAAATTAGGATTTTGACCATCTTCTCTTTTCAGCTGTCCCTCAAATTGTGGTTCAGATAGAACGGATTCCTTTTTCATTTTTTCATATTCAGATTTGAGTTTTTGTATATCTTGAAGAGTCTGCCCAAAAATAAGATCATAAAAAATCAATAAAAACACCACAATAAAGGAGCTTGTTTTAAACATCATAGTATTCCCTATACCAGTTAACAAATTTCTGAATGCCTTTGTCAATATTTACTTTTGGTTTATATCCAAGCTTATCAGTAGATCTTGAAATATCAGCAAATGTTTCGTAAACATCACCTGGTTGCATGGGTTGATAATTAATTAAGGCTCTCTTATCCAAACTTTTTTCTATTTGTTTTATTACATCCATAATATTTTCACTTTTACTATTTCCTAAATTAAAAATTTCAAATCTATAATTTTTTTCTATTGCCCTGCAAATACCATCAACAATATCATCTACATATGTGAAATCTCTCCTCATTTTGCCATTATTGAATACGTTTAAAGGCTGATTTTTACAAATTTTTTCTGTGAAAATATTAATAGCCATATCTGGCCTATACCAAGGACCATAAACTGTAAAAAATCTTAATCCAGTAGTATTTAAATCATATAAGTGTGAATATGAATGAGCCATAACTTCATTGGCCTTTTTGGTTGCGCCATAAAATGATACAGGTTTGTCCGATTTGTCATTTACACTAAATGGTTTATTTTTATTGTCGCCATATATTGAAGAGCTTGAAGCGTATATGAGCCCATCAACACCAAAAGTACGACATGACTCCAAAATATTTAAAAATCCATTTAAATTAGAATTTAAATAATCATATGGATTTTCTAAGCTATACCTTACACCAACTTGTGCAGCTAAATTAACTACTATTGAAGGGTTAAATTCTCTAAAAAGATTATCTACCCTTTCTTTTTTAGAAATATCTATCTCTTTAAATGAAAAGTTGTTGAATTTATTAAGTATTGCTATCCTGTCTTTTTTTAATTTTTGACTGTAATAATTATTTAAACTGTCAATACCTAAAATATAATAATTACTTTTTAAAAGTCGATTCGAAAGATGATAGCCAATAAAGCCTGCTGCTCCAGTAACCAGTATTTTCAATGTTATACCTCAGATTATACACAAAATATTAATAAATAATACACAAATATACATGAAAATTACATAAATTATAAATATTAAATTTATAAATATGAATTATTTTATTAAAATTTATATAGTTTAGTATTCTAGAATTAAATAATTTTTGATATGAAAAAGATTTTAGTAACTGGAGGGTCTGGTTTTATCGGTAAAAACTTTATTATTAACCATTTAAATTCTTATGATAATGCTATTCTAAACTTTGACAAACTAACTTATGCTGCCAGTACAGAATTTTTCAATTCAGATGTTAAGTTGAAAAATTATGAATTTGTCAGAGGTGATATTTCAAGTAAAGGTGATGTAGAGTCAGCATTTCAAAGTTTTTCTCCAGATATAGTAGTTAATTTTGCTGCAGAAACACATGTAGACAGATCTATTGATGCCCCAAAAAACTTCATCAATACAAACATTTTAGGGACATTTAATCTTTTAAATATATCACTTAAGTATTCCAGCTCTAAAAATTCGTTCATGTTTATACATGTAAGCACCGACGAAGTATTTGGTTCATTAGAAACAAATAGCAATCCATTTATTGAGGAATCACCTTATAAACCCAGCTCACCATATTCAGCAACGAAAGCATCTTCTGATCATTTGGTTAATGCATGGCATCTCACTTACAATCTTCCAACGGTAATAACTAATTGCTCAAACAACTACGGTCCATATCAGTTTCCAGAGAAACTTATACCTCTTATTATCGCTAATTGTATTGATGAAAAACCATTACCTGTTTATGGAGATGGATTAAATATTAGAGACTGGCTTTTTGTAAAAGATCATTGTGATGCCTTAAATTTAGTTATCAAAGATGGCCTTCCTGGTGAAAATTTCAACATTGGAGGTTCCAACGAAGTTAAAAATATTGATATTGTTAAGAAGATATGCGCGATACTTGATGATATAAAACCTAGACAAGATGGTTCGTACAGCGATCTTATAACGTACGTCCATGATAGACCAGGTCATGATTTTAGATATGGAATTGATTCTTCAAAGATACAAGACAGATTGGGATGGAAACCAAATGAATCACTTGATACGGGATTAAAAAAGACAATTGATTGGTATATAAAAAATGAGCAATGGTGGAGAAAAATTCAAAGTGTTGCTTATGGACAAGAACGATTAGGTTTATTGAAAAAATAAATGTCGTCTAAACTTATACTTCTGCGGCATGGTGAAAGTAAGTGGAATCTAGAAAATAGATTTACTGGGTGGACTGATGTTGATTTAACAGAGAATGGAGAAAAAGAAGCAAAAAAAGCAGGAATTCAACTTTTAGAAGAAAATTTGAATATTAGTGCGGTATTTGTATCCTACCTCAAACGCGCTATAAATACGTCTAAAATATGTCTTGAGCAGTTTGATAATGATTATTTTAAAGTAGTTTATGATTGGCGACTAAACGAAAGACATTATGGAGATCTTCAAGGATTGAATAAGAAAGAAACAACTAAAAAATTTGGAGATGAGCAAGTTTTGCTTTGGCGGCGAAGCTATGACACTCCACCTCCTCAACTATCAAAAAATGATAAACGACACCCAATTCATGATCCGCTTTACAAAGAAATTGACAGAGGGCTACTCCCTGATTCTGAATCTTTAAAAGATACGCTCTATAGAGTCAAGCCTTTATGGTTAAGTCAAATTTTACCAAAACTTAAATCTGGTGGTAATATTTTAATTGTTGCACATGGAAATTCACTGAGAGCCATAGTGAAAATGATAAAGAATTTATCAAATGATGATGTTGTAAATCTAAATATCCCTACTGGCGTTCCGTATATATTTGATTTTAATAAAAATTTAGAATTAATCAGCGACTTTTACCTTGGAAACGAAAATGAAATTGCTTTAAAAGCAAAGCTTGTCGCAGATCAATCAACAAATAAATCTTAAATTGCCATTTCGAGAGAATTTAAAACCCTATCCTGATCATTTTCATTTAAGTAGGGATGCATAGGTAGTGATAATATTTTTTTTGCAATTCCTTCTGAAACTTGAAAGTCCCCTTTTTGGTTCCCATATTGACGATAGCCTTCTTGGAGATGATTGGGAATTTTATAATAGACCATAGATGGTATTTGATTTTTATTTAATTTTTCAATCAATTGATGCCTGCTAAAGCTTTCTGGTAAAACTACTGAGTATTGAGCCCATGATGAGAAATATTTATCTGGTATTAGAGGAGGTATACACAGTTTGTTTATATTTTGTGAATAATAATTTGCAGCCTTATTTCGCATTTTCAACTCAGTATCAAAAATTTCCATCTTTTCAAGCAAAATTGCTGCCTGAATTGTGTCCAGCCTTCCATTGATACCAAGTCTTACATTTTCATACTTATCAACACCACCACCGTGCACTCGTATAGATCTCATTTTATTGGCCAATTCATCATCATTTGTAAAAATGGCACCTCCATCACCATAACAGCCTAGTGGTTTTGCAGGAAAAAATGAGGTAGCTGCAACATCGCCAAAAGATCCTGCTTTTTTTTCATTAATCTTTCCACCAAAGCCCTGAGCAGCATCCTCAATTACATTTAAATCATTATCTTTTGCAAATTTTTCTATCAAACGATATCTGGCTGGAAGACCGAATAAATCAACAGGCATTATTGCTTTTGGTTTGAGATTCTTTGATATTGCTAGATCATACGCTTTTTGTAATTCTTCTGGATTAATATTAAAAGTTCTATCGTATATATCACAAAAAATGGGTGTTGCTCCTACTAGAGCAATAACTTCTGCAGTGGCAATATATGTAAAAGGTGTAGTGATAACCGCGTCTCCAGGTCCAATTCTCATTGCCATTAAGGGAATTAAGAGAGCATCCGTCCCTGAGGAGCAGCTAATGCAGTTCTTGACATTTACATAGCTTGAAAGCCTCTCTTCCAGCTCATCAACTTCAGGGCCCATAATATATTTTCCATGATCAAGAACTTTCTTTATTCTTTGGTCAATTTTTTCTCTTATAAGTCTTTGTTGCGCTTTTAAATCAATAAATTGCATCTTATCTAATTTGATTATCTAATATTAAAATATAAATTTACAGGATAATGATTAATAACAATTTAGAATTAAAAGACCAA
>MDTB01218822.1_pt1 | contig 14401 bp, 12 predicted proteins | sample 811161 | NCBI WGS metagenome assembly MDTB01 (sample SAMN05326650, study PRJNA326480) | marine metagenome | isolation source: seawater | place: Mediterranean Sea | collected 2009
ATGGTTGTAAAATAACAAACCCCTCAGCAATTGAAGGGTTTATTGTGTGGGCCCTCAGGGACTTGAACCCCGGACAAACGGATTATGAGTCCGCTGCTCTAACCAACTGAGCTAAGGGCCCTAGGAAGTGCAAAATTTAATATAGTTATGATATATTATTAAAGCTTAATTAATTCCTTTTTCTGAAAGTTCAATGTTGAACCCACTTAATGTATTAATAGAAATGGTGTTATTAAAGCCACTTCCATCCTTATTTATATCTGAAAGTAAAGGGTTAGATTTAAGTGTATTGAATCTCCAAATTCCTCTTAGTGAATCTAAAAATGTATTAGCTTCCGTATCAGATGTTTCAGATAACTTGCTAGGGTTTTTGTAGTGCATCATCCTAATATTTTCTGATAGTGGAGTAATCCAGACTCTAGCTTCATCTATATAGCCCCTCCAAACGCTTTCAAATACAGTTCTTTCCCTGTTGCCGCTTGCTCCAATAAACAGATCAAGTTCTGAGAAGTCAAGATTGCCTTTATCTATAACTAGATCGTTTTCACCATTTACAGACACCTTTATTTGATTGTCATTCACCCAAATACTTACAAGGTAAAAGCTATCGCTCAACCAGTTTAAGTTATCTATAGATGTTGAGCTAATACTATTAATCTGATCGTTTATGATTACCTTTATTCTATCGCTATACTGAGGATCTTGGTGTAGACCAAAAACAATTGATCCATTTGAGTCTAAAAATGATGCGATTGCTGATGATGAGGTTGTGCTTATTGCTCCACTGCTAATAAAAATTTCAATTGTGAATCCATTTTCAAAGTAGTTGAAGTCTGTGAAGGGCTCTCCATTATCCCATAGGCTTTCTGTCCCGCCCTCAACATCTTCAAATTCTTCGCCATCATCGTACTGTCCATCTATATTATTTGAAAACTGAAGAGCGGTTCCACCATTTAAATAGATGGAGTTGTAGTAGTCGTCTTGTATGTTATCAACAATAAAGTCAGAGCATGAAATGAGTAGCAACAGACATATGTATATAAATTTATTCAAAGTGAAACCCCAGATGAAGTATAGGACTTCTCATAGTCAAAAATATTTTTAACCAAAAGCTTGAAGAACATTGTCTTTCCTCTTTTGTCAAACGTATTGTAAATAAAGCTAGAAATACTTTTATCGATTATTGTTACAACATGGCTAGCTGATGATTCATCACAACTTTCGTCATCACATTCCCAGATTTCGTATGAATAAAAATCATTTTGATTGTAAGCTTCCCATTCTAAAATAATTTTTGAGTATCTATTATTACTTGCGCTAAAGTCTGGAAAATACTGAAAGGAAGATGTAAGATTTATATCCCTCTTAATCGTGCTATATCTAATATTATCAGCTAAGGATGTTTTTAGTATATAGAAGTGGATATCATTTGAGCTTTCCTTAGTTTCTAGTATAGATGCACCCTCTGAAGAGGTTGAGAGCTCCGTCCAACCACTTAATTCCTCTAAAACGTTAACCTCAGGTGTAAAGCTGGCATCTTGGGTTGATAAACGATAGATTCTAGTTTCGGTTCCAGATTCATTAGAGTCAATCCAGTTGATAGTATTGGTTGACTCTCCGTTTTCATTTAAACTGGTTTTAATTGCATTTTCTTCAGGCCAAGTTGCAGGAGAAAGTGTTCGAGTAAATGCTGTTATGGTATCTTTTATTGAACTACCATCATCAAGGGTAACTACATAGATAACATTGTTAACTATAGTAGATGGTTTATGATCGCTTGACATAAAAAAGGCGTTTGTAGCATCTGATATAATAGATTGAGATTGATCGCCAAATAAAACTTCATATGAAGTAAAATTATTTTCAAAGGATGTATATTCATCCCACTCAAGAACAAAGCTGTTTAAGTTATCTCCGCAGTTGAAGCATTTAAAGTTAGATTTATAGTCAGGGTACACTATATTATCTGATATAGGATCAAGCGAAAGACTTGCATCTTCATCTGAACTGCAAGAAAAAAAAAGAAGTGAAAATATTATTGATCTAGTTATCAGCATACTTCGCTTTCAGTCTGTTCAATTGATTTTGGTAGTCGTTAATTTGATTGATCATTTCTTCAGTTTCATTTCCATCTTTCAGCTGGGCTCTAAGCTTTTCAATTTGTTCAATTAAAAAAAATTTTTCTATTCTTTCAAGGCATTCATATGCCATTTCAATACTTGGATCAATTTTCTCTAAATTGAAAGATAATTCAGATAGTTTTTTTCTATGGCTATCATTTTCCAGTTCATTCATAATGATTCCTGGGTCAGGCTGATGTTCAGAATTAAGGTGAATATAAATTTTTTCAAAGATTATTTTTATAGATTTAGACCTGAAGTAGTCTGGATTTGCTTTTTCAAAAATAAATTTTCTTATATTAGGATCTTTGGTTAGGCATAGAAGAAGTAAATCGTTTTCTACTAGAAAGTTAGATTGTTGATCTCTTGAATTAATTTGCTCTGATGTATCTACATTTTTTTTAGGCTGTTTATTCGAAATATTGTTAATTAGTTCTGTTATACTTTCTATACTGTATCCGCACACACTTGACAGGCTATTCGCAGTTATTTCTCTGAAAACAGGGTTAGGAATTTGAGCTATCTGTTCGCAACATTTTTTTATTAGGTTGCTCTTACCTAAATCAGTCATCTTTGACATATTTTTTTTTGAAAAAATAAAATCAATAAGCTTAGTTGCATTGTTTTTAAGTTCCATGAATTTTTTTGATCCATGGTTGTTGACATAGTCATCAGGGTCTTGGCCATCCGGAAGATTGATTATAAGGGGGTTCAGCTCAGTTTGGAGTGCAATAAAACCTGCTCTGATAGCCGCAGAAATTCCTGCCTTATCTCCATCGTAGCATAAGTATATATTTTTGGAGTATCTCCCAAGCATACTTGCATGCTGATTAGTAAGAGCTGTTCCTGAAACTGCTACAACGTTTTTAATTCCATTTAGATAGAGTTGTATGTAATCCATATATCCCTCAACTACTATGACCTGGTTCATTTCTTTTATTAAATTCTTTGAAAGATGGAACCCATATAATACGCTACTCTTATTGTAAAATGGAGTTTCTGGTGAGTTCATGTACTTTGCTGTATCTTCATTGTTGAAAATTCTTCCTGCGAATGCAATGATTTCACCTCTAGGGTTACATATGTTAAACATGATTCTGTTCCTAAATCTATCAATATAGCCCTTCTTCCCATCAATGAAAAGCCCGCTTGATTTCATACTTTCAGATGAAAATTTTTTTTGTCTAATTAGATCAAGTAGGGCTGTGTATGTTTTTGGGCTATAGCCTATGCCAAGTTTTTTGCAATCATCCATCGAAATTTTTCTTTCTTCTAAATAGCTTCTTGCTTTAGAACCTATATCATTAAATAGACTCTTGTCCCAGAATAAGGAAGCAATTTTATTCATATCAATAACTTGATTCTTTAGTCCTTGTTTCTTTTTGAAGCTTTTATCGTATTCAATTTTGATTCCAAACTGATCTGCAAGAGACTCTATTGAATCTACAAACTCCAATCCTTCTTTTTTCATTATAAAGTTAATTACGTTTCCGCCTTCACCGCAGCCAAAGCATTTAAAGATTTGCTTTTCTTCACTTACAGAGAAAGATGGGGTTTTCTCTTGATGGAAGGGACAAAGACCAAAGTGATTTTGCCCTTTTTTCTTTAATGAAGTATACTTTGAAATAACTTCTACAATGTCTGCAGAATTTCTAACTCTTTCAATTGTCTGTTCAGATAGTATGGCCATTCTATTTAATATGTACTATTGTTATTCCTTCTCCTCCAGCATCCGGACTTTCAAACTCAATCTTTTTAACATATTTTTCACTTTCAAGGTGCCTGTGTATTGAGTTTTTTAGCGCGCCAGTGCCTTTCCCATGTAGTATTTTAACGAAGTCTAGATTATTAAGCAAACCTGAATCTAAGTGCTTCTTAACCTTTTCAATGGCTGCATTGGATCTAAGTCCGCGCACATCAACTACAATTTGTACATCACTTGGATTGATTAAGTTGATAGATGAGTAGCTACTTTTAGTATTGTTAGCTTTATTTTTTCTATCAGATTTAGTTAGTTCATTTAGTGGCATTGTGATTTTGATTGAATCAACGTTAAGCCTAACCTTCTTTTTCTTTATGGAGTCAACTATACCATGCTTGTTAATACTAGGAATAAATACTTCTTGTCCAGGAGTTAAATTCTCTAGATTAGCTGGTGTATCTTGTGTCTCATGTTGCTGCTCATCCTTTATTAATTCAAGCATAGTCTTCACTTTTACTTTTGCATTAGAAATAGACTCTTTGTCTGCCTGACTCTCTCTGATGGACTTGATAATATTTTCTATGTCCCTTCTCTTACTGACTATAAACTTCTTTGATTCCTCTAAGGCATCATTCTTTGCAGATTGAAATATTTTACTGATAGCTCTATCTTTTATATCAATCTCAATCTGCTTTTTATTCAGATAGGCCTCTTTTTCTTTTAGTTTTTTAATTTCGCTGTTCATCATCAATAGCTTTTTATTCATTTCAAGTAGTTTTTTGTTTAGATCCAACTCATTAGAGCTTAAGAGCTTAGTTGCTCTATTTATAATAGACTTGCTTATCCCAAATCTTTCTCCTAGTTCAAGAGTGTGGCTTGATGAGGGCTTTCCATGTACAAGCCTATAGGTTGGTAAAAGATTAACAGGGTGGAACTCCATGCCAGCGCTCAGAATCTCTGGTGTATTGTGGGCCCAGAGCTTAAGCTGAGTCAAGTGAGTTGTTATAATTGAAAAACATTTTTTTTTGATTAATGTTTCACATATTGCTTGGCTAAGAGCTGATCCCATACTTGGATCAGTCGATGATCCAATTTCATCAATAAGTACAAGACATTTTTTTGATTTGATGCTAGATAAAATTTTACTGATATTTGAGGCATGAGCAGAAAAAGTAGAGAGATTATTTTCAATTGATTGATTATCTCCAATATCAGAGAAAAAGCATTCAAAAAACTTCAACTTAACATTTGATCCAGGGACCAATAAACCAGACTGCGCCATCGTAGATACCAGGCCAATACTTTTTAGAGTGACAGTTTTCCCCCCAGCATTAGGTCCAGATATCATAACCATCTTTTGTTTTTTTTCTACTACTAAATCCAGTTCTATAGGATTGCTGCCATTCAACTCTAAAATAGGGTTTCTAAACTTCTTTAACTCCATGCTATTTGTAAATGATGGCTCTATAGAGTTAGTCTGATAAGCCATTGAGCTTAATGTGAAGAACCAATCATAAGACTTTATAGTTTTAACTAAGAAAATAATTTCTTTTGTAAAGCCTTGGTAAAAGTCTGTTAGTTCTGTCAAAATTTTAATATGTTCCTTGTAGATTTTTTGTTTGGCTGATTGTATATCATTGTTGATTTCAATAATTTCAATAGGCTCAATGAACGTAGTTTGGCTTGATCTAGAGTATCCCTGTATGGCCCCTGAAACCTTGTTCTTGAACTTATTTTTCACAGATAAAACGGTTCTGTCTCTATACATCCTTTCTTTATCAGATTCTAGCCAATCATTTGCTTGGTACTTCCTAACAAGGCTATCTGTTAATGAAAATTGCTTAGTTTCAAATCCTTTTAGTTCATGATTCAAATACTTAAGCTCTTTAGATGCATCATATCTAACATTGAATGACTCATCAAATATAGTAAGTGTTTTTTTTTGAAGTGACTCAAAGCTTGATAGACCACTGAACCTTTCTTCCCAAATTTTAAAGTATTCTTTTTTAAGAAACTTTTTCACTTCTAATCCATAAGTAATTAAGCTGTAAATCTCAAAAAAATGAAAAGGCTCCATCTTGCTTTGTTTGGTATTTAGTAATAATATAGCTTGATCAACATTGTTGGATATTTCTCTGATAGGAAGTGCATCGCTTCTTCTATGGGCATTTAAAAGTTCCTGTGTAATTTTAAAGCTATCTATAATTAAGTCCTTATCTGAATGAGGAGCTAGATTTAAAAAAGATTCTTTATTACTGCTACAAAGAGATTTTTTTGAAAGCCAATCTCTAATTGAGTTAAATCCTATGTCATTTAGAAATCTTTCAATTAGAGCATCGTTCATTAGAGCCCTATATCATTGTGTTGCTGCATAAAGAAGAGCTCTCTCATGTTCTCTGTTATCTTGTAGAAAGATATTTTTTCAAACTTTGAAGCCCAGGGGCTTGACTTATTAAAAGATAGAAGAAATGATTCAATTAAGAAAAAAAATATGGTAATAATAATAAGGCCTCTAATAAAAGATATTGCTGAACTTAAGACATTTGTTAAAAATTTGGTTGATTTAGTTTTATATGGAAACAAGCTTTCAAGTACTGATTTAAAGAATGTATAGAAAGTTACAAGTGTTATTAAATATACAACATACCAACTAAGGTATAATCCAAAAAGTTGAGATGCATATCCCTGCATACTTAAGTTTAATAGTTGAGAGAGCATCAAGGCTGAAACTAAAGATACTAGGTTAATTGTCTCATTGGCTATTTTGCCTAAATAAGCCTTAACTGAAATATAAACAAGAAATATTCCAATGAGGATGTCAGGATAAAAAGATTTTAAAGCATCAGCCATAGTTATATTGATTATGTGTCCATTATTAAGCTAAATTAAGATCGTATTTCATTGTAAAGATAACAAATAAAAAAAACAATTATAAATGAATATTAAACTATTACTTAGAGATTTAAGCACTGTAGATGAAAGAATTTGGGAACTTAAAGATAGCCTGGGAGATCTTCCTCAAAAGATTGAAAAACAGCAGGTTAATATTGAGCAGATTGATAGTAGCAACAGCTCTTCAATTTCCACAATGGATGAAATTAATCAGAAACTCCAGCATTTCAATGGTGACTTAGATGATGCTGTAGTTAAGGTTGAAAAGTATAAGGGGCAACTTCATCAGGTCAGGAATAACAAAGAGTATGATGCTCTGAATTTGGAAATTGATCATATGCAGAATACAATATCTCAGATTAAAGAAGAAATTTCTACTTTAGATTTAAAAAAAGAAAAGATAGAATTGCAGATAGAGGAGAATAAAGATCAACTTGATGCTCTTAAAGAAGAATTCAAAAAGACTAAGGCAATACTTGAAAAGTCTGAGATGGATAATAAAGATGAAATGAGTACTTTGACAAAGCAAAGGGAAAAGATTCTTGAAACGCAGGGAGATAAAAAATTTAGAATTGAATATGATAGAGTTGTTAGAATTAATAAGGGCGTTGGAATCTCTAGAGTTGAAAATCAGGCATGCTCAAATTGTTACATTCAATTACCACCCCAGGTAATTGAAGAAGTTAAAAATGGTGAAAAAATTATTTGTTGTCCCGATTGCAGTGTGTTTCTTTATTGGGAAGATGAAGAATGAGGTTAGGAGGGTAGTCGCTCCCTTTTTAAGGGAGAGGAAAGTCCGAACTCCATAGGACAGAGTGCCTCTCAAAAGGAGGGGTTCAGTTTTGAATACGGAAAGTGCAACAGAAAATTACCGCCTTGTTTTCAAGGTAAGGTTGAAAAGGTGGTGTAAGAGACCACCAGTTCCTAGAGTAATCCAGGAAGCTGTGTAAACCCCACTCGGAGCAAGATCAAGCAATCCATCGCTGTCCGCGATTATGGATGGGTAGATCGCATATATCGAGTCAGTGGCCCGATCAGATGAATGGCTACCTCTCAATTGAGAACAGAATTCGGCTTATATCCTAACCTCAAAAAAATTTAATTTAATGAAATACAGTCATTGGAACATTAAAGATATCGATCAAAAGTCCTTGTCCTTTGTACAAGAAGAATTTAATATACCTCTAACAATAGCAAAAATAATGCTCCTTAGAAAAATAATAAATAAAAAGGAGTCTAAGTCTTTTTTCTATCCTAAAATTTCGAGTCTAATTAATCCATTTAGTTTAATTGATATGGATAAGGCTATAGATAGAATGATTCTTGCCATTGATAATAAAGAGCATATTATGGTTATGGGCGACTATGATGTTGATGGTATATCGAGCGTTTCATTGTTTATGCTTTTTTGTAAGCATATGAATATTTCATCTAGCTTCTATATACCAAATAGATCAAGTGAAGGCTATGGTTTATCAAGGAGAGCTATTGATCATGCCAAAGCATTGGGTGCAAAGTTAATTGTAACATCTGACTGTGGAATTACAGCTATAGATGAAATCAGTTATTCAAATGGTCAGGGTATAGATGTAGTTGTTACAGATCACCATCAGCAGGGAGAGAAGTTGCCTGAAGCTAGAGCTATTGTAAACCCAAACAGGAAGGATTGCCCTTATCCCTTTAAGAATCTATGTGGTGCTGGAGTAATATTTAAATTGCTCTGTGGTTTGACTTTAAAGTTAGACAAGGATTTAGCATTTGTATACAGTTTGATTGATATAGTGGCAATTGCCACTGTAGCTGATTATGTTAATATACTTGGTGAAAATAGAGTTATTGTTTCTGAAGGCTTAAAGAAAATTTCTTCTGGATCAAATATTGGTTTAACAATACTATTCAAATCTTGTGGAATTTCATATGAAAAAGCAAACCAAGAGACCTTAAGTTTTGGTATTATTCCCAAGCTTAATGCAGCTGGAAGAATGGGAGATGCAGCTAGAGCTGTAAAGCTACTTACTACCAGCAACCCTTTCCTTGCAACTGAAATTTCTAGTGAGCTTTTAAAAGAAAATGATAAGAGAAGGCTTCTAACTAAAAAAATTGAGATTGAAGCAATTAGCCATGTTAGATCAAATAATCTCAATGAAAAAGAAATAATTGTACTATCAAGCTCAAACTGGCATGATGGAATAATTGGTATTGTTGCAGCTAGAATTAAGGATGAGTACAACAAGCCTACGATTGTTATATCAATTGATGAAGATGGTATAGGTAAAGCATCTTGTAGGAGTATAGTGGGAATAGATATAGTTGAGGCACTTAGTAGCTGTAAACAGCTCTTAATGAACTTTGGTGGCCATCCAATGGCGGCTGGTTTTACCATTGAAGAAAGTAGTATAAGTGCTTTCTATGAAAAGATCGAACAATTTTTAATAGCTAAAAAAGGAAAAAGCTCAAATTCTTTTTCAATCGATATTGATTGTGAACTTTCCTTGGAAGACATTGCAAACCCAAGATTTATGCCATTTTTATATTCACTTGAGCCCTATGGACCTGGCAATGAGAAGCCAGTATTTATTTCTAAAGGGTTGAAAGTTGAGGGATTGCCACAGATTCTTGGAAAGGAGCGCAATGTAATAAAGTACAATGTTGATCAAAATAAGTATGAGTTTGTAGTTATAGGCTTTAATATGGTAGATTACTACAACGATTTAGCTTCAGGTAATTCAATAGATTTAGTTTATAGTATTAGCAAAAATTATTTTAGAGGTAAAGAAACTATTCAGTTAGAAATGAAGGACATGAGGATTTCAAATGGCAGTTAATAGTTATATATCGGGCATTGGATTTTACGTGCCTCCCAAAATTGTTACAAATGATGATTTGTCAAAAGTAATGGATACGAGCGATGAATGGATTTATGAAAGAACAGGTATTAAGCAAAGACGATTTGTTGAAGAGGGGAAGGGCATTGGATCGGCTGATTTAGCTGTGCCAGCTTGTGAAAAAGCAATTAAGATGTCAGGCATTCCTAAATCAAGTATAGATCTTATTGTTTTTGCAACTTCAATGCCAGATTATTTTATTCCTGGCTCAAGCTGCATACTTCAGTATGCAATGGGACTTGAAGAAGTAGGTGCTTTAGATATTAGGGTACAATGCTCGGGATTTATTTATGGTTTATCTATTGCGGACCAATATATAAAAAGTGGTATGTATAAAAATATTTTAGTAGTTGGGTCAGAAGTTCAATCAAGCTCAATGGATTTGACTAATAGAGGAAGAAATGTTTCTGTGATTTTTGCAGATGGAGCTGGAGCAGCTGTAATCAGCTCAATAACTAAAGGGAGAGGAATCCTGTCAACCCATCTTCATTCAGAAGGGAAATATCTTAAAGAGCTTTGGTTGGAATCTCCTGCAAGTAAACATTCTCCTAGAATAACCGCACAGGATTTAGAAGAGGGCAAGCAATACCTTCAAATGAGTGGTAGAGAAGTTTTTAAGCATGCAGTAAAAAGATTTAATGAAGTTATTAAAGAGGGTCTAAGCGCTAACAATCTAAAAACTACTGATATTGACACCTTAGTTACTCACCAGGCGAATATTAGAATTTCTAAAATGGTTCAAAAGAAACTAGAGTTGAAAGATGATCAAGTATTTAACAATATAGAAAATTATGGTAATACCACAGCTGCAAGTATTCCGATCGCATTGGCTGAGGCCTTTGAAAAAGGAAGAATCAAAAATGGAGATGTAGTGGTTCTTGCAGCTTTTGGTTCAGGCTTTACATGGGGATCAGCTGTAATTAAATGGTAAAAATATGAAAAGTATTTATTTAAAAGAAGAGCACATTCTTCTTCAAAAGATGGTAAAAGAATTTTCAGAAAATGAGGTTAAACCTATTGCTTCAGAAATTGATTCAACATCTCAATTTCCAAAAAAGACAATAAAAAAAATGTCAGAACTTGGTTTAATGGGTATTCCCTGGGATGAAAAGTACGGAGGAGCTGGACTTGATACTATGGCCTTTGTTATTGCAATAGAAGAACTTGCCAAAGTTTGTGCTTCAACAGCAATTACTATGACAGCGCACACGAGTCTTGGGACGGCCCCTATTGCAGCCTTTGGAACTAACGAGCAAAAAGAAAAATACCTACCTGATTTGGCTAGTGGGAAAAAGCTTGGTGCATTTGGGCTAACTGAGCCTAACGCTGGAAGCGATGCAGGCAATACAAGCACAAAAGCTATTCTTGATGGAGACTCTTATTTAGTAAACGGACAAAAAGCTTTTTGTACAAACGCAGGTTTTGCTGATATAATTATTTTTACAGCTGTTATTGTAGAGGGAGGGATAGAAAAAGGTATAGGGGCCTTTATAGTCGAATCTGGAGCTGAAGGATTAAGACTTGGAGAACCCGAGAAAAAAATGGGTTGGAAAGCTTCAGATACTAGATCAATTTTTTTTAATGACATGAAGATCCCCAAAAAAAATATTTTAGGATCTCCTTCAAAGGGATTTAAGCAGTTTTTGAAAACTCTAACAGGTGGCAGAATTGCAATTGGAGCACTGTCGGTTGGTACAGCAGTTGGAGCATATAACATAGCACTCAATTACTCTAAAGAGAGAAAAGCCTTTGGAAAAGAGATTAATAAATTTCAAGGAGTAAGTTTTAAGCTTTCAGATATGGCTACTTCTATAGAGGCAAGTAGAGAATTGGTTTATAAAGCAGCTTGGATGAAGGATGGTAATCTTCCTGTTATAAAGAATGCAGCTATGGCTAAACTTTTTGCGAGTGAAACTGCAATGCAAGTTACTACAGAGGCTATACAAATTTTAGGTGGATATGGCTATATAAAGGAATATAACGCTGAAAGATTTTTTAGAGATGCCAAAATTCTTGAAATAGGTGAGGGGACTAGTGAAATTCAAAGAATTATTATCTCAAGAGAAATATTAAATAGCATTTAATTTGGTAAAAATAGAGCTACATAAAGAGCCATCAGTAAGTTTCAAACCCAATAATACAAGCTTTCAACATATAGTTAAAGAGTTAATGCTTGAAGAGGGTGTAGATGAAGCGCTTCTATCAGTAATAATTACAAATGATTCTAAACTTAACGATCTTAAAAGAAAATATTTTGGTGAAAATGTATTTACTGATGTAATTGCATTTAACTACAATGATCATAATCAAAATCTTGAAGGTGATATATTTATTAGTATTGATAGAGTTAAAGAGAATTCTTTAAAGTATAGCGATTCCTTTGAATCTGAACTTATGCGAGTATTGATCCATGGATCATTACATCTATTGGGCTATGAAGATAGTGATTTAAATAAAAAGAAAATTATGATTAGTAAAGAAAATTATTATCTAAAATTGTTTGAAAAATTTAAATTATGTAATGATTGATATTTTTCTAATATTAATAGTACTTATCTTTCTCCTTGTTTTATCCTCAATTTTTTCTAGTAGTGAAACAGCTTTTTTTAATCTCAAGCTACATAGAGAAGGGATTGATGATAAGGTTAAAAAAATGATGCAAGATCCAAAGCGTTTACTAGTTTCTTTACTTACTGGCAATGCTATGACAAACATAGCTATAGCATTTTTCCCAGCTTTGATTGCAAATAGATACTTTGAAAATAATAATACAATAATATCTATTCAAGTATTCGTTATTTCAATGGTCATATTAATTTTTGGTGAGATTTTACCAAAAAAAATTGCACTTAGGAACTCAGAGAAGTTTTCTATGTTTATATATAAACCTATAAAAATTATTTTTTTAATTATAAAGCCTATCTCTAGTTTTTTTTATTTTGTTAACAATTTTATTATGAGTTTGATTCCATCTACCAAAGAAAAAATATTTGACTCTGAAGAGGAGTTGATTATGCTCGCTGAGTTAGGAGAAGAACAAGGTACTATACATGAAGAAGAATCTGAAATGATTCAGTCAATTTTTGAGTTTAATGATAAAACTGTTCATGGAATTATGACTCCTAGAGTTGATTCAATCATGATCAGCTCTGACTCTTCGATAGATAGCGCTATGGATTTGATTAAAGAAAAAAAGTTTTCTAAGATCCCAATCTACAAAGACAGTACTGATAATATTAGAGGAATTTTATATGCAAAAGATTTACTTCCATATCTAACAGGATCAAGACCAAATGTAGATTTAATGTCTTTAGCTAGACCTACTTTTTTCATTCCAGAGTCAAAGCCAATAGATGATCTTCTTGATGATTTTAAATTAAGGAAAACTAGCATAGCTGTTGTAGTTGACGAATGGGGTGGTACATCGGGGTTGGTAACGGTTGAAGATGTAGTAGAGGAGGTAATGGGAGAGTTTATAGATCCTTATGATGATGAAAAATCTCCAATTCAAAGTATTAGCAATAATGTTCATCTAGTTAGTGCCTCAATAAATATTTATGATTTCGAAGAAGAATTTGAAATAAAGTTTCCTGAAGATAGAGACTATGATACTCTGGGAGGCTTCATTTTTGATAGGCTGAATGATATTCCAAAAGGAGGAGAGTCGGTTAAATATTCTGGATTTAAATTTTTAGTTGAGAAGATAATTGGCAACAGAGTAGATAAAATTAGATTGGAAAGAATAATTGAAAAATAAAGATTCAAACAATCTTGAAAAATTAGTATCTATAATTAGAAAGCTAAGAGCTCCAGATGGCTGTCCTTGGGATAGGGAGCAGACAAGTAAGTCTTTACTTCCTTATTTAATCGAAGAAGCGTATGAAGTAGTTGAAGCTGTAGAATTAGATAATTTTGAATCATTAAAGGAAGAGTTGGGAGATCTTTTGTTGCATGTTATTTTTCAAGCTGAACTTGCATCAGATAAAAAAGAATTTTCATTATCTGATGCGATCGATAGTGTGTCTCAGAAATTGATTAGAAGGCATCCAGATATTTTTTCAAAAAATAAATCATCTGCTGCGAGTGAAAATATTAATTGGGAAATGCAGAAGCGAAAGGAGCAGAAACGAGATCATTTGTTGGATGGAGTTCCAATTAATCTTCCAGCGTTAATAAGGTCTCAGCGTCTTCAAGAGAAGGCTGCATCAGTAGGTTTTGATTGGGAAGATATAGCAGATGTAATTGACAAGGTTGAAGAGGAGATAGGAGAGTTAAGGAACGCAATTAAATCTAAATCTAAAACTGATATAAAGGAAGAAGCAGGGGACTTGTTTTTTTCTTTAGTTAATTTTTGTAGGCATTTAGAAGTTGACTCTGAAGCAATTGTTAGACAGGCAAATAGAAAGTTTGAATCTAGATTCAATGAGATAGAAAATATTTTAAAGCAAAAAGGCCAGAGCTTAGAGAGCTCTAGCCTTTCAGAATTAGAATTACTATGGAACGAAGTAAAAAAGTCTAAGTTTAGCTAATTTATTTTACTAGAATTACTTTTTGAGATTTGATGTTGCTATTCTGCTCAACATTTATAAAGTAAATCCCGCTTGGAAATCTACTAGCATCCCATGAAACATTATAAATTCCAGCTTCAAATATATTATTTCTAATATTGTCAATTTCCTGTCCAACAATATTGTAGACCTTGATCTTTGCAAGTCCATCATTTGCAATAACTAAATCAAACTGCGTTGTTGGGTTAAATGGATTGGGATAAGCATCAGACATTGAAAAACGATCAATATTAA
>MDTB01227345.1_pt1 | contig 14401 bp, 16 predicted proteins | sample 811161 | NCBI WGS metagenome assembly MDTB01 (sample SAMN05326650, study PRJNA326480) | marine metagenome | isolation source: seawater | place: Mediterranean Sea | collected 2009
GGGCATTACACATACCTGGAAATAATAATCCAGTTGGAATAGATATAAAAAAACCTTCTAAAGACACTGTTCCTTTTCATCCATATATAACAATTAAAGATGCTTTTGCCTTGCTTTTATTCTCGATTATTTTTGCTGGCTTTGTATTTTTTGCTCCTAATGTTCTAGGACACTCAGATAATTATATTCAAGCTAACCCAATGGTTACTCCAGCACACATAGTTCCCGAATGGTACCTATTACCTTTTTATGCAATTCTAAGATCAGTTCCAGATAAACTCGGCGGTGTAATTCTTATGTTCGGTGCAATATTTATTTTATTCGTGCTACCATGGTTAGATACATCTAAAGTAAGATCATCAGTATATAGACCAATTTATAGACAGTTCTTTTGGATTTTAATCGTAGATGTTTTGGTTCTTGGTTACGTTGGAGCTATGCCAGCTGAAGGTATTTACTTAGTTTTAGCAAGAGTTGGAACAGTTTACTACTTCCTTCACTTTATCGTTATTTTACCAGTAGTTGGATATTTTGAAAAAACTGAACCTGTACCTTTAAGTATATCCGAACCAGTTCTATCAGGATCGGCTGATTATTCAATGGCGAAAAAGGATAATGAAAAAATTTAAATTATTCTTTTGTATACTACTATCCCTTACTATTTTTAATACTCTTAAATCAGCAGAACAAATTGATCCGATTAAAGTAGATTGGAGCTTTAAAGGTTTGCTTGGTAAATTTGATAGAGCATCGTTACAGAGAGGATATCAAGTATATAACGAGGTTTGTGCTTCTTGCCATTCTATGCAGTATTTAAGTTATAGAAATCTTGGTGAACCCGGGGGTCCTGAATTCTCTGAGGAAGAAGTTAAAGCTATAGCAGCAGGCTTCGAAGTGACTGATGGCCCAGACGCTCAAGGAGAAATGTTTACTAGATCGGGGAGGCCCTCTGATAAGTTTGTCAGTCCTTACCCAAATGTTAATGCTGCTGCAGCAGCAAACGGAGGAGCTTATCCTCCTGACATGTCTGTATTGGTAAAAGCAAGAAAAGGGGGGGCAAATTACATTTACTCAGTTTTAGTTGGTTACGAAGATCCGCCTCCTGGCGTAACATTAGACGAAGGTGTTTATTATAATAAATACATGACCGGTAATAAAATTAAAATGCCAAATAATTTATCTGATGGTTTAGTTGAGTATGCTGACGGTACAGAGGCAACTGTAGATCAAATGGCTAAAGATGTAACTACTTTTTTAAGTTGGGCGGCAGAACCAGAGCTAGAAAGTAGACATAAAACTGGATTAAAGGTTATGCTTTATTTGATTTTATTATCAATTTTAGTTTTTTTAAGTATGAAAAAAATATGGTCACGGGTTAACTCTGAAGAATAAAACATCACCATCTTTTACAATATAATCTTTTCCTTCGATTCTTAATTTCCCATTTTCTTTACATTTTTCTGCGCTACCAAATTTTATAAAATCGTCAGTATCTACAGCTTCCGCCCTTATAAAATTTTTTTCAAAATCAGTATGAATTACTCCTGCTGCCTTTGGAGCCAAGGTATTTTTTTTTACTGTCCAAGCTCTGCTTTCTTCTTTTCCAGACGTAAAAAATGTTTCTAAACCAAGCAAATCATAACCCTCTTTAATAAGTTTGTTAATACCCATTTTTTCAAGACCAATCTCTTTCATAAAATTTGCTTTTTCGTCTATTTCTAAACTAGATAATTGATCCTCAATGTCAGCACATATAGTTATTACTTTTTCATTTGGATATGTTTTTTTTATATTTATTGTATGTTCATTTCCATCTTTTAAGTTTGCTTCATCGACATTACACACGATTATCTTGGGTTTTAAACTAAGTAATCCTATTTGATTTAAAAATGGCAGTGATGAATTTTCTAAAGTATTTAAATCAATTCCTTTATCGAGAGTTTCAAGTGATTTCTCTAAAATATCTATCTCCTTTTGAGAAAGTGCTTTCTTTTTAGACTTATCAAGTTTTTTTTGAATAGTTTCTATATCAGATAGTGAGATTTCAGTTTTAATGGTTTCAAAATCTTCAACTGGATTTACTTTGTTATTAACATGCTGTATTTTTTCAGTTTCAAAACATCTCACTAAGTGAATAATCGCATCAACTTCCCTTATATGGGATAAGAATTTATTTCCCAAACCTTCACCTTTTGATGCACCTTTTACTAATCCAGCAATATCAACAAAAGTAATTGTAGTATAAATTTTTTTTTTTGAATTTGATAATTTTGTTAGTTTGTCTAAACGATCGTCTAAAACTTCTACTACCCCTATGTTTGGATCAATAGTACAGAACGGAAAGTTTGCAGCCTCAGCATTTTTAGTAGCGGTTAAAGCATTGAACAAAGTGGATTTACCTACATTCGGTAAACCAACGATACCACATCTAAATCCCATTTAAGTTTTGATTAACTTTACTTGAAAATAAATCCATTTTTTTATCCATTAGTGCTGGAATAAGTTTAACAATATTTTCAGTAATTTCTTTAATTTTTTCTTCTTCATCATCTTTAAAATCTTCTAAGACATGATTATTAACTCTCTTTTTTTCTTTGGGATGGCCTATGCCAACTCTAACTCTAGAATAGTCAGTGCCTATAAATTTATCTATAGATTTGATACCATTATGGCCTGCACTAGAACCGCCTATTTTTGCTTTAACTTTTCCGAAATCAACATCTAGATCGTCGTGAAAAACTATTACGTTTTTAGCATCAATTTTAAAATAATCTATTAGTTCTTTAATTGCTGTTCCTGAATTATTCATGAATGTAAGTGGTTTTATTGCGTAAACTTTCTTAGAATCTATGTTCCCGGTAGTAAGGAGGCCTTTAAATTTTGGTTTTTGTTTAGAAAGCTTAAAATGGGTATTGATAGCATCTATGATTTTGAAACCTATGTTGTGACGATTATTTTCACTATTAGGTCCAGGATTTCCTAATCCAACAAGTAAAAGCATATTATTTATTTTTTCTCAGCAGGTTTTTTCTCAGCAGGTTTTTTCTCAGCAGGTTTTTTATCAGAAGAAGTTTCTTTGCCTTTTTCATCTTTTTTAGCCGACTCCCCATCTTTTGCCGAAGCATCTGCATTAGCTTCAGCTCCTTCCGCTGCTTCTCCTCCTTCAGCTCCTTCCGCTGTTTCTCCCTCTGCAGGTTTTTCTGGTTCTTTAATAATCGTTGGCGCTGCAACTGTAGCTATTACAAAGTCCCTGTCTGTAATAACTGGAAAGACATTTTCTGGTAATTTAACTGAAGAAATTTTAATACTTGTTCCTATATCTGTTCCAGCCAAATCTATGATAATATCTTCAGGAATACTATTTGCAGGACATTTTAATTCAACTTTTCGTCTAACAATATTTAAAACACCGCCTCTTTTCAAACCAGGAGAGTCATTGTTATTAATGAATTTTACTGGAATCTCGATTACTATTTTAGCTCCTTCTACTATTCTCATTAAATCTAAATGTATGGGTTCGTTAGTTGTTACGTGGTAAGCCACATCTCTTGGTAAGACTCTTTCTTTTTTTCCATCTAACTCAATTTCAAATACAGTTGATAAAAATGACTCACTTTGAATAAAGTTTTTTACATCTTTCTTTGCAACAGATATTTTTTCATTAGCTGTTTTACCTCCGTAAAGAATAGCTGGAATAAAGCCATCTAATCTTAATTTATTTGTAAAGCCTGATGTAGATTTATCTCTTTTTGTCGCTTTAATATTAATCATAAAATTTGTATTTTGCAGGGTTATTTAACTCAACTTAAAAAATAAAACAAGTGTTAATTAAACAAATCTGACACTGAAGTTGAATTTGAGATTCTCTTTATAGCCTCAGCCATTAACGAGGATATAGATAATACCTCAATTTTATTGTTATTTTTTATTTTTACAGAGTTATCAATAGTATCTGTTATTATAAGTTTTTTAATTTTAGATTTTTTAATTTTATTTACTGCATCACCACTTAGAACCGCGTGAGTTATAAAAACGTATACATCTATTGCCCCATTTTTTTTAAGTGCTTCAACTGCGTTTACTATGGTCCCTCCACTATCAATTATATCATCAACTATAATGCATGTTTTACCTCTCACATTTCCAATAATATTCATAACCATAGACTGGCCTGGCTTTGGTCTCCTTTTGTCTATTATCGCTAAGTCTGCTTTTATCTTAGTAGCTAAACCCCTGGTTCTTTGAACTCCACCTACATCTGGAGATACACAAATTAACTTTTTATTTTTTAATTTCTTTTTAATGTATCTTGCAAACAAAGGAGTTGTAAAAAGGTTATCAACCGGCATATCAAAAAAACCTTGTATCTGCCCAGCGTGTAAATCTACCGTTACGACTCTGCTTGCTCCAGCGTTTGTAATTAAATTTGCCACTACTTTTGCAGATATGGAAGTTCTTGGTACAACTTTTCTATCTTGTCTCGCATATCCATAATACGGTATCACCGCAGTAATATTTTTTGCAGAAGATCTTCTTAATGCATCTATACATAATAACAACTCCATCAAATTATTGTTTGCAGGATTTGAAGTCGATTGAATTACAAAAATACTATTTCCTCTTATATTTTCATTAATTTCAACGTAGATCTCTCCATCTGAAAATCTTTTGATATTAGTATTAACTAGCTTCAGCTTAAGTTTTTTGGAAATTTCTTTACTAAGTTTTAGATTGCTAGTTCCTGAAAGAATTTTCATTAGATTAATATTATATACAATTATTTTTAGAGGTTTTCAAATCAATTAAACTATTTTAGACCGATAATTGATAGGCATCTACCATAATCTTTTTCGCCCTTTTTTTGGGATCTTCTATAACTAAAAAAATTTTCTTTGTCTGCAAATGTATCTTTATCAATATTATCAATATTTTCAATTCCACAATTTCTAAGCTGGCTGTAAACAAAACCCCTCAAATCAAATAAATATTTGTCATTTTTTCGGGTAAAAAATTTTTCATTTTTATTATCTTTGTCTATAAATTTATTTTTAAACGCCTGGTCAACTTCGTAACTTTTTTTTCCAATACTAGGACCAATACAACTATAAATCTTTTTTAGGTTGCTGAAATTTTTAAATTCGTTAATTGTGTTTCCTATTATACCATCAAAACTTCCTTTCCAACCGGCGTGTATGCACCCAATCATTTTTGATGAGTCGTCGTATATTATTATTGGAACACAGTCAGCAGTTAAAACACCTAATATTATTCCATTTAATCTTGTTATAACTGCATCTGACTCAAACTTTTTATTTCTAAAATTTAGTTCATTTATAATAGTTACTTTATTACTATGAGTTTGATTCATCATTTTAATTTCTTTTGAGTCTAAATTATTTGATTTAAGAGCAATTTTAATATTTTGTTCAACATTTATTTTATCATCATTTGAACCGATCCCACAGTTTAAGCTTGAGTAAATTCCTTTAGACACCCCATTTTTTCTAGAAAAAAAACAGTGATTAATATTATTGAAATTTAAAAGTTTTTTTGAGTAGAACATTATTGGAAACCTAATGAAAATATATTTTTTGAATTAGATGCGTAAATAACTTTAAATAATTCACCCATTTTTTTATCACTCAGTAATCTTTCTAATCTATAGTACATATCCGTTTTTTCTGTAAATAAGCTATTTTTATTTAAAATTTCAGCCCTTTCAATTATTCCTAGTTTTTTAAGAAAAAAACTTTGAGTAACGATTTTATTTGAAAATAAATTTTTCATTTTAAAAAATCTTTTCAAGAGAGAGAAATCTACAAGATGAGTAATATCTGCCTTCCCCACACTTTCAAATAAATCATTTCTTTTATGTCTTTTTAATGATTGAAGAGTATCCATGCCTCGAGAACTTGTATAACCGTAATCAATTAATAGAATCCCTCCCTTATTTTTTTTTATAATTTTACAAATACTTTCTAAGACCTTAAACCCCATTTCAGGATATTCTATTATTTTTTTATTATTTAAGTTCCAATATTTAATTTTTTTAAAAGTCTTAGGGTCAACTTTTTTAAAAATTTCTTTTATAAATTTTCCATTCTTGAATGATAAAAATCGTTCATATATTATATTTCCTTTTTTCTTAAATTGTTTTATAGGAATAGCGTCTAGAAATTCATTTCCAAAAAATAAAACTGGTCCAGTTTGAATTTCATCAAAATTTTTTATCCAAGATATTTTTTTTCTTTTTAATCTTTTTTTCTGGACTTGTATTAAACTTGTACTATTCTCAAAAAGGTAAATTTTCAAAGATTTATTAAATTCAGGAAATTTTTTAACAACATCAATTAATACCTTGCAAAATTCTCCGTCTCCAGGCCCAAGCTCAACTAAAGAAAATTTTTTAGGTTTTCCTAATTTAATCCAAAAAGAAATTATCCAAATAGAAATCATTTCACTGAAAAGTTTTGAGATGAGAGGCGAGGTAATAAAATCACCAGATTTGCCAAAAGAATTTTTTTTTGTGTAATAACCATATTTTTTATCATAAAGGGCTAACTGAATAAATTTTTCTACAGAAAGGATTTGGTTTTTTAAGATCATTTAATTTTTAAATACACTAAAATGCCAGATAAAAGCATTATCAAACTTAATAAAGATCCTGTACTTATAATATCCGCTATGTATCCTATGTGGTGATCCGGCTCTCGATAAAATTCTAATATAAAACGAAAAATACCATAAAAAATTAAAAATAATACCGAGCAAAATCCTTTTTTGTAATCAAATTTATTTATTACGTAATTTAATATTAAGAAAAGTATAATTCCTTCAAAAAAAGCCTCGTATAATTGAGAAGGATGTCGACTAGAGTCATCAATTTTAGGAAATATTATGGCCCACGGCAAATCACTTTGTTTTCCGACTAACTCACCATTAATAAAATTTGATATTCTTCCTAGACACAATCCAATTGGAGCGACACATGCTACAACATCCAATAAATTAAAAACTTCAACTTTTTTACTTCGTGAAAAAATTATAGAACCTAGAATAACACCAATTAACCCTCCATGAAATGACATCCCTCCCTTCCAAATCATTAAAATTTCTAAAGGATTATTTATATAAAAATTGAAGTTATAAAATACTACATAACCCAATCTTCCGCCTAAAATAATTGAAATTATTATAATATTTATAAAATCATCAAAATCATTTTTTTTTAAATTTATCGCATTTTTATTATTAAGTTTTAAAATAATTTTATTGCCGTACCACCACCCTAAAATAATTCCCACAATGTACGACAAAGAGTACCAACGCAAAGAAATAACCCCAAATTCAAATATTATAGGATCTAAGTTATGAATATACATTCTGGATCTTATAACATAATTGAATTATATTTTTATATCAAATATGATTAATTGTGAGCGATAAAGACAAAATATTAAAATCTTTAACCAGTCTAATTGAGACCGGTATTTTAACAGTAAATGACGTTAAGAAAGAGTTTTTGACAAATTTCAAATTTAAAAAAGATAATTTGGTCAATCAGCTTGACCTTGTCTCAAGAGAAGAATTTGACGTTCTTAAGAAAATTGTAGATGCACAAGAGAGAAAGATTACGAAACTGTCAAAAAAAAAAACTAAAAAGGCAAAGAAATCTTAACTTGCAATCCATTTAAAATACTTTTAGATAATTGAATATTGCCACCATGAGAGTGCACTATATCTTCTACAATCGCTAACCCTAATCCCACACCAGATTTATTTAAACTTCTACTTCTATCTAATCTAAAAAAGGGTTTAAAAACGTTTCTGTAATGCTCTTGGGGAATTCCTGGTCCATTATCATCTATCTTTATAATAGCCGCTCTATTTGAACTCTTTTGAACTGTTACCTGAACTTTGTTTCCATATGTTAAGCCATTGTGTATGATATTAGAAAAACATCTTTCTAGAGCATTCTTTCTACCATTCAGAGTTATTTCATTTTCTATCAATAATTCGAAATTTTTATTCTTTATTTTTTCTTTAATAGAACTTAAAATTTTACTTAAATTAACACTTTCAGTAGTTTCTTTAACTTGTGTTTTAGCAAATTGTAGATAATCGTTAAGCATATTTTCCATCTCATTAATATCTTTAGACATCTTCGTTGAAGTTTCTTTGTCTTTGAGCAATTCTAACTGTAATTTTAATCTAGTTAATGGTGTTCTTAAATCATGACTTATGCCCGACAACATTTCTGATCTTTGATTTAAATGTCTATTTATCCTTTTTGCCATTCTATCGAATTCATAAGCAGCATTTCTTATTTCTCGAGCTCCGGAAGGTCTAAACTCATTAATATAGTCACCCTTACCAAATCTTTGTGCAGCTTTAGCAAGATTTGTAATAGGTCTTGTTTGATTTTTCAAAAAAAGTATCGCTATAAAAATTAATATTAATGAGGGCAGTGTAATCCATAAAACAAATAACCTCACCGAAGAAGTTGCAATTCTTTCCTTGGGAAAAAAAAATTGTAAATTATTGTCGTTAGTTCTAATTCTCACTTCCACAACATCTAAATAATTAACAGTGCTAAACCAGTAATTATCATTTCCAAAGGTTGATTTTAATTCTCTTCTTAAAGATCTATCCATGGGGCTAAATTTCCTCTCAAAATTTTCTTTAGGCAAATCTTCTTCTATTAAATTGATTACAAAATCAAAATTTTTTTTATAGACTTCAGTAAAATAATTGATTTGGTTGATATTATCATTATCATAAACATCACTTAAAGTTTTTATCTCACCTACCAAAGACCTTGTCATACCCTTATTGGCTTTTATCCAGATGCTATCAAAAAAAACAACCGTTACAATTACTTGCAACAAAAGTATTGGAGCAGCAACTATAATTAAAGATCTATAAAATAAACCTTTTGGTAAAATTTTTTTAAAAAATTTATTCAATCCAAAGAACATATCCCGATCCCCTTATAGTTTGTAAGTATTTTGGATTTTTTGGATTAATTTCAATTTTTTGTCTTAACCGAGTTATCATCACGTCTATTGATCTCTCTTGAAGAATACCTGAAATTTCTCCTATTCTAGATCTAGAGTATGTTTTTCCTGGATTAGATAACATTTCGATTAAAACCTTTTTTTCAGTAACATTTATTTTTTTTTGACTATTATTAAATTTAATTATCATTTTACTTAAGTTAATGACAGCCCCACCAATATGATATTCTAGCTTTGTATCAATTTTGCTGCTTTTTGAAATAATATTTTTAATCCTTAAAAGTAATTCTTTAGGTTCAAATGGTTTACCCAAATAATCATCAGCTCCTAATTCTAGTCCTTTTATTCTACTTTCAGCCTCTCCCTTAGCAGTTAAAAGAATTATAGGTGGGCTATTTCTTTTTTTCAATTCTTTAACTAAAGAATAACCATCTTGTCCGGGCATCATCACGTCTAAAACTATAAGATTAAAATTAAAAAAGTTAATTTTTATCTTAGCTTCATTGGCGTCACAAGCCGTTGAAATAATAAAATGTTTTTCACTTAAATATTCTTTAAGTAAATTCCTAATCCTGTCATCATCATCTACTATTAATATGTGATTATTTTCAACCATTAATTATTTTCTTTAAAACTTCTTTAAATTTAATAACAGATCCTGGTTCGGAATTTTTTAAAGCATTAAATATTCTTTTTTTTTGAACTTTATAAACTAAATCAAAAAAAATTTTACCCTCTTTATCTAAATATAATTTCTTTTTTCGTGTATCTTTATTATCTTTAATTTGCATGATCATCTTTGACTTTAATAAATCTCTAATAACTCTGTTAATACTTTGTTTAGTAATTTTGAGTCTAAATATCAACTCTCCCAAGCTAATGCCCGGGTTGCTTTCGATAAGATTTAAAGCTCTTAAGTGTGCTGGTCCAAAAAATTTTTTAGATAAAACCTCCATTGGATCAGAATAAGTCTCTCGATAAGCGTAATAAAGTAACTGAATGAAATCTTTGATTTGTTCATCTTTAAGGTAAAGTAAGTCTTTCATAATTGGTAAGCTATATTGACTTATTCTATTAAGAAATATACTTTTTTGTAACAAAAAAAAAGATATATTATTCATAAACTATGGAAATAATACCCTACGATAAAAGATCAGGTAAAATTTGGTTTAACGGTAGAGCCGTTAATTGGGAGGACGCGCAAATTCACGTTTTGAATCATGGACTTCACTATGCAAGCTGTGTTTTTGAGGGAGAGCGAGTTTATGATGGCGAAATATTTAAGCTAGAAGAACATACCGACAGATTATTTTATTCTGCTAAAAGGATGGGTATTAAAATGCCTTATAGTACTAAAGAAATTAATGAGGCATGTAAAAATATTGTAAATATTCAAAAAATAAAAAATGGATATGTTAGACCAGTGATTTGGCGAGGTAGTGAAATGATGGCTATATCTGCGCAAAAAAATAAAACCCATGTGGCTATTGCTACTTGGGAGTGGGGTTCGTATTTTGATCCTAAATTAAAAGCAGAAGGTATAAAATTAAATATTTCAAAATGGAGGCGACCAGCTCCTAACACTATACCTTGGGATACAAAGGCCGCAGGTCTTTATATGATATGTACTTTGTCAAAGCATGAAGCTGAAGAAAAAGGTTTTAACGATTCTTTAATGCTAGATTTTGAGGGCAATGTTGCAGAAGCGACAGGAGCAAATATATTTTTTAAAACAAAGGACAATGAGTTACATACACCTATACCAGACTCATTCCTTGATGGAATTACAAGAAGATCAGTTATTGAAATTGCTAAGTCAAAAAATATTAAAGTTCATGAGAGAAAAATATCTCCAGATGAAATGAAACAATTTGTTGGTTGTTTTTTGACAGGTACAGCAGCTGAAATTACTCCTGTTTCGCAAATTGATAAAAATGATTTTAAGGTATGCAATTTAATTAAAGATTTGAGTGATAGCTATCAGACTATGGTAAGAAAAAGATCTGCTGCTTAAGATTTATCATCTTCATTTAAAGCGTGATCTATACCTTTAGCCAAATAGTCATAACCAGTATATAAAGTTAATGCTGCAGAAAGCCATAAGAGAATTATTCCAATAGTTTGAGCGTTATAATCTTGAAAATTTATAATTTTATTTCCAAAGTCACCTGTTAAAAGAACTGAAATTGCAAACATTTGAATGAATGCTTTTAGTTTGGATAAGCCTGTTACTGGCATTGATATTCTTCCTTTAGCTAGAAATTCTCTCAAACCTGAAATAATAATTTCTCTAGTAATAATAATAATTGCTGCAATAACCTCAAAATTTTTTATTGTTCCGTTCATAATAAGCAAAAGAAGAGCAGTGGACACTAGAATCTTATCAGCGATGGGGTCCAATAACTCTCCAAGTTTTGACTCCTCCTTAAAAACTCTAGCAATAAGACCGTCTAAATAGTCTGTAAAACTTGCTAAAACAAAAAGAAAAAAAGGGATTAGATCACCAAAAAAACCCGGTAAAAAAAAAGTTAATACAAAAATGGGAACTATAATTATTCTTCCTATTGTTAAGATATTTGGGATTTTAAATTTCATATTTATTCATGAAAGTAATCATATATTTTTTTTGCCATACTTTCTTCAATTCCTTCTACTGATTTCAAATCCTCTAGACTAGCAGACTCCACTGATCTGGCCGATCCGAAATGATTTAGTAAAGACCTTTTTCTCTGTTTTCCTACTCCTTGGATTTGATCTAACAGTGACTTGCTTAATCCTTTTTTTCTTTTGGCTCTGTGGGTACTAATCGCAAATCTATGTGCTTCATCTCTTAATCTTTGAATAAAAAATAATAAAGGATCATTTTTTTTTAAAACGTATTCTTTATTTTCGTGATAAATTTTTTCTTCCCCCGCGTGTCTATTTTTACCCTTTGCGATGGCCAATATAGGTAGGTCATGTAACCCTAGCTCGTTCAATATTTCTCTGCTCACCGAATATTGACCTTTACCTCCATCAATTAGAATTAATTCAGGCAAAGAGAGAGAGCCTGATTTTTCTTTTATAGCCTTAGAGAATCTTCTAAATAAAACTTCTTTCATCATTCCATAATCATCATTTCTTATTTTTTCATTCTTGATATTAAATTTTCTATATCTTTTTTTTATAAATCCCTCACTACCAAAACATATTAAAGCTCCGATAGAATCAGTTCCTTGATTGTGACTATTATCATAAACTTCAATTAGGTTTATATTGTTGTTTAAATTAAATTTATTTATTAAATTTTCGATTAGATTATTATTACTTTCAGTTTGGTAAAGTTTTTGAGTTAAAGCTTGCTTAGCATTTTTTTCAGCAAGTTTAGATATATTTATCTCGTCATTACTTTTTGCTTTTTTTATTAATACATCCTTTTTTTCCTTTTGTGAAAAAGCTTTTTCTAATAGCTTTATATCCTTAACTTCAGTATTTGTTATAATCATGCTTGGGATTACTTTATTTTCATAAAATTGCGTTAAAAATGAAGTTATTATTTCTCTTACATCGTCATCACTATCATGTTTTGGATAAAAAGCTTGGTTTCCCCAATTTTGTTTTGATCTAAAAAAAAATACTTGAATACAGGTTTTTCCAGATTCTTTGTAAATGCTTACAACGTCAGCCTCGTTTAAATTTGTTTGGTTTATTTTTTGCGAGGTTTGAATTTGAGTTAAAGCCTTTATCCTATCCCTTGCAACTGCAGCTTTTTCAAAATCTAATTCTTTACTTGCAAGCTCCATATCTTTTGATAAAGATTTTTGTATTCTCCTAGATTTTCCAGAAATAAAATCTATAGCGTCTGACACTGTTTTTTTATATTGAGCTTCTTCAATGTGTCCAACACAAGGAGCTGAACATCTTTTTATTTGATACAAAATGCAAGGTCTCTCTCTATTTTTGAACACTGTGTCATCGCAAACTCTTATTTGGAAGATTTTTTGTAAAATTTTTATTGTCCAATTTGCCGATCCTATCGAGGCAAAAGGACCAAAATAGTATCCATTTTTTGATTTTTTTCCCCGAAATTTAGTCAACTGAGGCCATTTATCTTTATGACCGATGTAAATATAAGGGAACGACTTATCATCTCTTAACAAAATATTAAATCTTGGTTTATGTTTTTTAATTAAGTTTGCCTCAAGAAGAAGAGCCTCACTTTCATTGTTGGTGGTAGTTACTTCAAGATTATGTGTTAAAGAGAGCATTCGCTCTGTTCTAATTGGTAAATTTGATTCTGTGACATAACTCTTAAGTCTATTAGGGATATTTTTAGCTTTACCAATATATAAAATTTCTCCTGAGGCACTTATCATTCTATAAATACCAGGATTTTTTGGAATTAATGGTATTTTCTCTTTAATAATTTTTTTTCCTAATTCTAAACTATTATTCATCTCTTCTTTTCGATACTTCAATTCCTACGGACTCAGTATTTTTGATAATATCCAGTTTCTCTATTTTGAGACTAACTTTTTTTACTATTTTACTTTTAAAAATTATATCAAAAATATTTTCTGCCAAATCTTCTAAGAGTTCATGATGTTTCTCTGTTGTAATTGAAGTTATTTTATTAATAGTATCCTCATAATTTACAATAGATAATAAATTATTGTTGTCAGGTTTAATATTTGAGTCAGTGGTAATATCAATATTAAATCTTACTCTCTGCTTCTTCTTTTTTTCAAAATTGTGAAGACCTATATAAATTTTGAGTATTAAGTTTTTAATACTAACTTTTCTGTTATATTTATATTTTTTTTTATCTTTAAATTTAATTATTTTCATTCTTTTACGTTTACAATATCAGGTGTTAACCAAGCGAGTCTTTGACCGCTATCAACATTTATAATTTCCCCTGTCATATTATCATTTTTTATAAGAAATTTTACAGTTTCACATATATTTTCTAAATTTACTTTCTTTTTTAACAAAATGGACTTCCATTGCTTTTTAAAATGAGATTCTGATTGCCTTTTATTCTTTAACGTTGGACCCGGAGATATTGCATTAACTCTGATATTAGGAGCTAATTTCATCGCAGATGTCAAAGTTAATGTCCCTAAAGCTGATTTACTCAGAGTGTATGAAAGAAAATAAGGAGTTAGTTTCTCAATTCTTTGATCAATAATATTAATGATGTTTCCTTGGTTGTTTTTAACATATTTTTTAAAATTTTGAGTAAGTATAGCCGGAGCTTTTAAATTAACGTTAAAATGCCTTGAAAAGCTTTTATCATTTAAATTTAATAGATTATCATTTTCAAAAACTGAAGCATTATTTATCAAACAATCTAAACCTTTCATTTTTTTAAATGCATCTCTAATTAGCCTTTGTACATTATA
>MDTB01086186.1_pt1 | contig 14400 bp, 15 predicted proteins | sample 811161 | NCBI WGS metagenome assembly MDTB01 (sample SAMN05326650, study PRJNA326480) | marine metagenome | isolation source: seawater | place: Mediterranean Sea | collected 2009
TATTTTTTATTATTTTTCCATTTAATAATAATTTAATAATTAAAATTAAATGTCCAATAATCTTGTTATTTTTTAAAAAATATTTGATTTTTTTAAGATATAGAATCATTATTTTGTTTTTTTACATTTTCATTATATATAAGATCAAATTTTCTTAAGTAAAAGTTATTATATAATGCAAGCAGTTATTTTAGCAGGTGGATTAGGCACTAGGTTGGGTGAGATAACCAATTCTATACCCAAGCCGATGGTGATGGTTAACAATCAGCCGTTAATTCTTCATATTATGAGACTGTATATGTCTTATGGTGTAAAAGAATTTATTATATGTCTTGGTTATAAAGGAGAAGTAATTAAAGATTATTTTACAAATTTTAATATTATTAATAGTGACTTAGAAGTTGATACATTAAAAAAAAAAATAAGTTATTTAAATTCTAATAATATGAATTTTAAAGTTAAGCTAGTTGACACAGGCTTAAACTCAGGAACCGGTGGGAGATTAATAGATATTTCAAAATATATTAAAGGTGATGATTTTTTCCTGACTTATGGTGATGGTCTATCTAATGTAAATCTAAAAAAATTGTTAAGCGATCACAAAAAGAAAAAAAAAATGATAACATTCACCTCAGTTAGACCTCCAGGAAGATTTGGGTCAATCGAATTTAAAAATCAAGAAATATTTTCTTTTCAAGAAAAAAAATATAATACATGGATTAATGGCGGTTTTTTTGTAATTAAAAAAAAAGCATTAAAATTTATAAAATCAAAAAATGAAATGTTAGAAGAAGATTTTTTGCAAAATTTTATAAAAAAAAAACAGATAAATGTTTATAAACATAGTGGATTGTGGCAATGTATCGATACAAAAAGAGATTTAGATTATTTAAACGATTTACTAAAAAAAAATAATAACATTTTTAATAATGAATAAATCAAAAAAGTTTTGGAAAGACAAAAAAGTTTTAGTAATTGGTTCTGGCGGCTTTAAAGGCAAATGGCTAGCAATTTTATTAAATAAATTGGGAGCAAAAGTAACAGGAGTAAATAAAACTCTAATAAAAAATGTAAATTATAAATTATATACAGCAGATATATGTGATTTGAAAAAAATAAATTATATTTTTATTAAAGAAAAACCAGAAATTGTTTTTCATTTGGCAGCACAACCAATTGTAAGTGAGTCTTATAAAAATCCAATACAGACATATAAAACAAATATATTTGGACTTTTAAATATTTTAGAAATAATAAGAAAAAATAAATTTATAAAGTCTTCTATAATTGTTACATCAGATAAATGTTATAAAATAAATGAAAAAAAAACAAGTAGACCACTAAATGAGGAGAGTAGCCTTGGTGGAAATGATCCATACAGCGCAAGTAAGGCATGTGGTGAAATAATTACATCCAGCTACTATAAATCTTTTTTAAGCGATCAAAATAAAAAAAGAGGACTTGCAACAGTAAGAGCTGGAAATGTTGTTGGAGGTGGTGATTGGAGTAAAGACAGAATAATTCCTGATATAATTCAATCAATAAAACATAAAAAAAAAATCAAATTAAGAAACCCTCATTCCAAGAGACCATGGCAATATATACTAGATGTTTTACATGGTTATTTAATATTGTCTGAAAAACTGTATTTAAACCCAACTAAATTTTCAGGGGGCTGGAATTTTGCAAAAGATTATAAAAAAAAATCCTTAAATGTTAAAGAAGTCCTGCAAATAGTTTGTAGAGAGTTTGGTTATAAAAATACATATGTACCTACTAAAATTAAGTTTCATGAAGAAAAAAAATATATAATATCTGGAAATAAATCTAAATTATATTTAAAATGGATCCCAATATACAATCATTACCAATCAATCAAATTAGCTGCTAAATGGTATAAGTCTTTTATGAGTAATAAGTTTAGAGAATTTGATTTAATTCAAACTTACTGTGATAATTATCTAAAAGATTTAAAAAAGTAAAAAAATAATTCTTAACAATTTAAATTGAAAAAAAATAATTTTGAAATTTTAGAGCATATAAAGAAGATAAAAAAAAATTATTTTTTATTTTTAAAAAAAAAAACTTCTTTTAGTGACAATATAATAAATCAAATCTCATATGGTTTACAGGCTGGAACTTATATTGATTTTTATCATTATCAAAAAAAAAATGGAGAATATCCTGATTATTATTACGATCATATTTACTCGAAAATTAAAAAATATTTTAAAGACGATTGCTCTATTTTAGAACCTGGAGTAGGCGAGGGAAGTTTCATACATGAATTAATAAAAAGAAATAATAAAAACTTTAAAAGATTAAATTATTATGCATGTGACTATTCATACTCAAGATTGCTGGTATGTAAAAATTTTTTATCCAAAAATAAAGTAATCCCAAATTTATTTTTATCAGAAATGAGCAAAATAGGTATTTCTCAAAGCAGCATAGATGTTTTAATTACGCACCATGCATTAGAACCTAATCGTGGAAAAGAAAAAGTTATAATCGAGGAGTTTTTAAAAATTTCAAATAAGTATGTAATTTTATTTGAACCCATATACGAACTAAATCCAAAAAAAAATCAGAAAAGAATGGATAAATATGGGTATGTGAAAAACTTGTATAAAATTTGTAAAAAATTAAATTGTGAAATTTTAGATTATGGATTACTTGATTTTTGCTTAACACCAAAGAATCTAACAGGAATTATTGTTTTAAAGAAAAAAAAATTTTCAAAAAAAAATAAAGCTGATTTCAAATGCTTATTGACCAATAATCCTTTAATTCAGAAAGAAGATTTCTATTATAATTATAAGACTGGCATAATTTACCCTACAGTTAAAGATATACCAATATTAACAACACAAAGTGCAATTATAGCTCCAAAAATATGAAATTAAAAAAAAATAAAAAAATTAAAATATTATGTTTTGATTTAGATAATACAATTTGTACTACTAAAGGAAGATTGTATAAAAATTCTAAACCAATTAAAAAAGTTATCAGGATTATCAATAAACTTTATGATGAAGGGAATATTATAAAAATTTATACAGCAAGATTTATGGGAAGAAATTTAGATAAAGCGGACAAAATAAAAAAAAATCAAAAAAATATGACTATTCGTCAATTAGAAACATGGAATGTTAAGTACCATAAAATTTTTTTTGGAAAACCTTCATTCGATATTTTGATAGATGATAAATCATTCAATTTTGACAAGAAATGGTTTAAAAAAATTAATTTACTTTGAATTTAATTTTAAATCATTTTTTAACTAAAAAGGGTTAATGAAAAATAGTTTAATAATTTATCTTCAGGGTGGGATAGGTAATCAATTATTTCAATTTTCATTGGGATATATCCTTTCAAAAAAAAATAAACTAGATCTTAAATTTTGCATTGAAGGTTATAAAAAAAATGAAAGATCATTTGAACTAAATAATTTTATTAAAATTAAAAAATCAAATTATTTTTTAATCCATAAAATTAATTTTAAATTAAAATTGTTAAGGTTTATTCAAAGAAAGTATGTTGGTTTTTTAAACAAAATTAACAAAAAAGATAAATTATTCAATATTTTTAATGGTCAAGACAAAATACTTTATCCAAATCAAGCAGTGAATGAAATATCTCCATTTGTTTTCAATCATCATATTTTTAAAAATAAAATAAAAAAAAACACGACTATTGTTGGTTATTATCAAAGTGAAAAGTATTTTTTAGACTACAGAAATGAATTGTTAAAAATTTTAAAATTTTCAAAAGATAATACTGCGCAATTCGAATATTACTTTAATAAAATTAAAAAAAGTAATTCAGTGGCAATTCATTTTAGAAGAGCAGATTATTTATCTAAAAATTTAAATGATACACATAATATTTTATCAATAGACTATTATCAGCGATCTATTGATTTTATTAAAAAAAAAATTAAAAAACCAAGTTTTTTTATTTTTACAGATGATCCAACTTTTATAAAAAATACGATTTTTGTAAAAAAAAATAAATGTATTTTAATTGAGACTAAATCTTCCTATCAAGATTTACATCTTATGTCTAAATGTAAGCATTTTATTATAGCAAATAGCTCATACAGCTGGTGGGGAGCTTGGCTGGGATTGAATAAAAAAAAAATTGTTTGTGCACCAAATAAATGGATTAATGCTAATATTTTAACTAATGATATAATTCCAAAAAGTTGGATAAAAATTAAAATTTAATAAATAAATGAAAAATGTTAATTTAATTATAAATAAAAATTCGATTAGAAATAAATCAATATTTAGTGAATTGTATCAAAGTAAAAGTTTAATTTATTTCTTCTTTAAAAGAGATTTTATCGAGTCATATAAGCAAACAATATTTGGTCCATTGTGGATTTTTATTAATCCAATTATAACAAGTTTTGTATTCACTATTGTATTTGGTGGAATAGCAAAAATTAGTACTGAAGGTGTTCCACAATTTCTATTTTATTTTTCGGCCTTAAACATATGGTTATTTTTTCAAAATAATACTATTCAAATTTCAAATTTTTTTTTTACAAGTTCTGTTTATTTTAGGAAAATTTATTTTCCAAGACTAGTTGTCCCTTTTTCTTTCATACTTAATAATACAATTAAATTTATTATTCATTTCTTGATTTTTCTATTATTTAATTTTTTATTTTTTGACTTCAATTTAACCCTGGATTTAAAATCATTGATTATTATTTTGTTAATATATTTTTATACTATGTTCTTTTCTTTAGGAATTGGTCTATTTTTAAATTCTTTTACTTTTAAATTTAGAGATATAAATTACTTTATTTCTTATTTTTTTACTATTTTAATGTTTTTAACTCCAGTAGCTTATCCAATTTCAGCAGCATCAGAGAAAATTAAATTTTTTTTAATGATCAATCCTATGACAACAATAATTGAATTATTTAGATTTTCTTTATTTGGAAATGGGACTTTTGATTTTATTTCGGTCTTGTATATCCTGACAGTTTTGGTTTTTGTATTATCTTTAGGAATCCTCTTTTTTAAAAAATCCGAAAAAAATTTTATTGATTTTGTCTAAATTATGGAAAAAAAAAACTTACTAAGCATTAAAAATTTGACAAAACAGTATTCAAAAAATCAAATAAATTTTAGATCAATTTTTCTTAATAAAAATAAAAATTTGTTCAATGCTTTAGATAATATTAATTTAGATATTTTTAGTGGTGAAAAATTAGCTTTTTTGGGCAAAAATGGAAGTGGAAAAAGCACTTTATTAAAAATTATATCAAGAATTACAGTTCCTACCAATGGTGAAGTTAAAGTTAATGGTAAAATAATTAGTATGCTTGAATCAGGTTTTGGATTTGCCCCAGAATTGACCGCAAGAGAAAATATTCATATAAATTCTTCAATATTAGGTGCGAACAAAAATGAAATAAAAGAAATTTTACCGTTAATTTTTGAATTCGCGCAACTCGATGAGTTTATTGATGTGCCAGTTAAAAGATTTTCTACAGGAATGGAGGCTAGATTAGGTTTTAGTATGGGAATATTTCTTCCTTCAGATGTTTTATTGTTAGACGAGTTACTTGCAACAATAGATGGAAAATTCAGAGAAAAATGTATAAACGAATTAGCTTCGGAAAAATTTAATAAAACATTAATATTTGTAAGCCACAACCTAGATTTGGTAAATAGAATATGCAACAGAGGTGTAGTTCTTAATAATGGAAAAATGGTTTATGACGGGGATATAATTAACTCTATAGAGAAGTATAAAGATTATATGTAAATCTAAAATATGAGAACCAAAATAATTGATCAACAATTTAAAAACATATAATTGATTTTTAAACTAAATGAAATTATCTGTAATAATTCCTTTATATAACGGTTCGTCAACAATAGAGAAGACTATAAATTCTATAAATTTTAAATTATTAGATTTTATAGACGAAATTATTATTTATAATGACGGATCAATAGATAATTCAAAAAAAATTGTAGGCAATTTAATAAAAAAAAACAATAAAATTAAACTCTATAATAGTGAGGTAAATAGAGGTGGAGGATATGCTAGGAATTTTGCAATCAATAAAGCAAAAAATAAATTAATTTTTGTTCTAGATTCAGATGATTTAGTGCACAATCAATCTCTGAAAAAATTATATACACATGCTTTGAAAAATAATTTGAGAGCACATTTTTCTAAAGCACATTACTTCAGTAATAATGAAAATAAGATAAATGATAAAATGAATTTTTTTAAAATTTATAATGGAAAAATCACATATCAAAAATATTTAAAAAAATTGACCAGTATGCCAAATTTTATATTTTCAAAAAAAGATTGGAAAACTGCAAAAATGTATCCTGAAAATAGTCATTGGGATACACAAAATTTTGCAGCTATGTTTCTTAAAAATGTAGGTAATGTTTCTATTGCAAGTGACACATTATATTTTCATAGAAGATTTAGAAAAAATTATAAGTCATATTATGAAAGACAGGAAACAAGTGGTGAAAATTTCTTTAATTCCTATAAATTATTTGAAGTTATTTTAGAAGACCTAAATGTTAGAAAATTATCATTTTTAATAAAAAAAAATATTTTTATATCTATGAACATTATTTCTTTATTAGAATTGAATAATACAATTAATTGTAATTTTAAATATAAAAATCAAAAAATAATTAAAGATTTAATTGAAATTATGATTTTTGTAAAAAATAATAATTTAAAAAAATCTAAATTTTTACTTAAAAAATATCTTTTAAGTAATAATATTACTATAACTGATTTGATTTTATTTCTAATAATAAGAAGCGATAAAACTTATTCAAATAAACAATATAATGAGTTTAAGAAATCAAATAATTTTTTCAATTTTATAAGAATTTTTAAAAAATACCCTAACTCTACTAAATTGATATTCTTTTATTTAAAATTTTTAGGTTTAGTAAATTTAAAAAAATTAAAAAACTATATTTTATAATAGATAATTATTTTATGAACAAAATACCGGTTTTAGTGCTCATTTTTAATAGACCAAAAAAATTTGAGAGAATTATTAAATCTTTAAGAAAGATTAAACCAAAAAAAATTTATATTTTTGCAAATGGACCTAGAGATCAATATCTGAAAGATATTAAATTATGTATAGCTACAAGGAAACTAATAAATAAGATTAATTGGAACTGTAAAATACACACCAACTTTCAAAAAAAAAATCTTGGAATTAATCTTGGGGTTTACACAGGAATAAGTTGGTTTTTTAAAAATGTAAAATTTGGAATAGTATTGGAAGACGATTGTATTCCAAATTTATCTTTTTTTAAATTTGTAAATGCCCTAGAGAAGAAATATTCAAAAAATAAAAGTATTGGAATAATATCAGGAAATAATTTCTTAAAAAATAAATCAAAATATGATTATTTTTATACAAAATGGTCATTTACATGGGGGTGGGCTACCTGGAGAAGAAATTGGAATAGTTTTGATTTTAAATTAAGGTTCTGGAAAAATTACAGAAAAACTGAAGATTGGAAAAAAATAAATAAAGATTTTAATCAATATAAAACTTTTACACATATATTTAATTTTTCTTTAAATATAAACAAAATTGATTTTATTTCTTGGGATTATAGATGGATGCTCCATTTATGGTTTAAAAAATTGATCAATATTGTCCCCAAACATAATTTAGTTAAAAATATTGGTTTTGATTCCGATGCAACACATACATTTAAGAAAAATAATAATTTAAATTTAAGAGTCAGAAATTTAAAATTTCCATTAACAAACACAAACAGAATGCAAATTGATAAAAATTTTGATGATCAAATATTTTACAAAGTTTATTATAGTAAAAAGAATTTTTTTTTAGAGTATTTAAAAAATATTAAATTTTTAACATTAAATAAAATTAATGAATAAATTTTCAGTTCTCACAAGTATCTACAAATCTGAACCTCACCTGAAAACATATTTCAAAACAATTTTTTCTCAAATAATTTTACCCTCCGAGATCGTCTTAGTTGATGATACAAAAAATCCAATAAATATTGATGAAATAATCGAGCAACAAAAAAGAATTTACAATTTTAATAATATTAAATTGATAAAAAATATTAAAAATTTAGGACCCGCTAGATCTTTAAATAAAGGTCTTAAATTCTGTTCATACAATTTAATATTTAGATTAGATGTAGATGATGAGTGGAAAAATTCACATACTTTTAAAATGCTAGAATTTTATGAAAAAAATAAGAATTATTTAATCTATTCAAATTCACTTAAAAAACAAAATTTTTTAACAAACCTAAAATGTGATAAATATTTTATAAATGAAAACCATCTCATTCACTCTTCGTGGATGATAAATAGAAATATTTGTAAAAATTTTAAATATAGAATGGAAACCCCAAGCGTTGCACTAGAAGATTATTTTAGTATTTTATATTATAAAAAGAAAGGTTTTAATTTTTTTTATACCTACAAAAAAACCACTTTATATAATTATGTTGAGGGTAGTCATGGAAAAATGAATTTGGCTAATAAAAAATATTTAAAAATGAGAAAAATGATAAGTAGAAAATTTTTTCATTTCCATTTAATTAATAAAAGTCTTTTCGAGAAAATAAATTTTATTTTTTTTAAATTTGGTTTAATCAAAACATTAATTTTTTTACTTTGGATACAAGATTACATAGGTTTAAGAAAATTAATTAAATGATTAAAAATTTAAAAACTAGTTTAAAGTCAAATTTTGAAATTAAGTTATTATTTATTTTAGTATCTTTTTTTTACTACTTAATACCAGTTTTGGTAATTCTCTTTGATCAACAAAGCAATTTTTTCTCATCACAAGAAAAAAATAGTACCTATTTTTTAGACTTGAATTTTTCAGTTGGTTTTGCGTTTTTAATTTTCTTAAACTTTTCGTTATTTACCAGCATTTTTATTTTTGTCTTAAAAAGTTTATATAAGGAAAGTAGTTATGATAAAAATTTTTTTTCAAACACACAAGTTTTTAATTTACTAGTTAAAATTTTATTAATTTTTATTTCTGCCTTTTTAATTTTTGATATTTTAAAATTAATATTATTTATTTCAGAATATACAAAAGTAAATGAGGAGTTATTTACAAGCAAAAGTTTTGATATTTTTTTTAAAACTTATAGAGAAGAAATTAAAGGCCATATTTTTACAAGAAGAACGCATTATAAAATATTAATAATTTTATCTGTTTACTATTATGCAATAGATAAAAAGTTATCATTATTTTTTTATATTTTAATTTGTATAGTAAATCTTCTTGCATTTTCAAGATTTGAAATTATTCAATTATTTATTTTGCATTCTTTAGTTAATTTAAAATTTTTAAATTTAAAAAAAGCATATCTAGCAGGAATTATAATAATTTTATTTTTATTAATATTTTATAGATATTTAATTTTTCTTAAAAATGACTTTACTTTTATCACTTTATTCTCAAACTTTTTTGGTGATGGAAATTCAACATTTTTAACAAATTTTATCTTTTATGAAAATTTAAAAGACCTTTTTGGCACATCTCTTCCAAAAACATATAGTTTGGAGTTAACTTTAATTTATTTAAATAATATTTGGAATTATCTATTAACTGATTTTTTTTATCAAAGCAGAATAACAATAGATTTTTTATCTCATAATAAATTTCAAAATTTCACTTTTTCATCATCTCCTCCTTTAGAATTTTTTTTATATCTTCCGTTGTTAATTTTATATATTTTAATTTTTAAAATTGTGAAGAAATCCAATTTTTTAGATAATAAAAGATTATTTAATATAATTTTATTAACATTATTATTATTTTCTTTTAGGGGGTCGTGGATACATGAATTTGGTTTTTTAATAAAATTTATTTTATTGATGAAATTTATAATGCTTATTTCAAAATTCAGTTTTTTAAGAAATTATGTTGAAAAAAATAATTAAAAATTTTCTAAAGTTATTCGGATATAATATTATATCAAATGACTATCCAATTGACTTTACTAAAGAAGATAAAAAAATAATAGAGGAAGTAAGCCATTATACAATGACCTCTCCTGAAAGAATTAAATGTTTAATTGAAGGAACGAAATATGTTGTAAAAAATAAAATTGAAGGTTCGTTTGTAGAGTGTGGAGTTTGGAAGGGTGGGAGTGTAATGGTATCAATGTTAATTTTGAAATCCCTAAATACAACAAATAGAGAATTTTATTTATATGATACCTTTGATGGAATGTCAGAACCTACAGAACATGATACTGATTTTTCACAAAATGAAGCAAAGGAATTACTCAAAACTAACACAAAAAATAAAGAAAATAAAATTTGGTGTTTTTCACCTTTAGAAGATGTAAAGAATAATTTATCTCGCACTAAGTATCCAGAAAAAAATATTCATTATATAAAAGGAAAGGTTGAAGAAACATTAAAACTAAATAAACCAGAAAAAATAGCTTTACTCCGATTAGATACAGATTGGTACGAGTCTACTAAATTTGAACTTGAGAATTTATTTCCAAAATTGGAAAAAGGAGGTGTTTTAATTGTTGACGATTATGGTTATTGGAGAGGATCAAAAAAGGCAGTAGATGACTATTTCGCAAATGAAAAAAATATTTTTTTTCATCGAATAGATGAAACAGGAATTATGATAATCAAAAATTAATTTATGAATAAAATAAAATTAGTAAACATTGCTTGTGGGACAGTTTATGTTAAAAATAGTAATTGGGTTAATTTAGACATTATATCAAATAACAAGTATGTAAAAAAAACAAACCTTTTAAATAAATTGCCTTTTTCAGATAATAGTGTTGATGGTATCTATTGCTCTCATTTTTTAGAGCATATTCCGTTAGAAAAAGTATCAAGTTTTTTATATGAGTGTTTTAGAATATTAAAAAAAGGTGGTGTATTAAGATTGGTTTTGCCTGATTTTGAAGCTCTTTCGAAAGAGTATCTTAGACAAATTAAATTGAAAGATTACAGTAAAGCAAAAATAGTCCTTATGACTATTATTGATCAATGTGTAAGGAAAAAACCAGGTGGAATTTTAAACGATTTTTATAGAAATTTATTAAATAAAAAAAAAGAAAAAAGAAATGAAATTAAATACATTAAATTTTTAAATGGGGTCGACTTTGAAACAAAAATTAAAAATAAGAAAGATTCAAGGTATTACATAGAAAAAATTATTTCTCTTGTAAAAAATACTTTTTTAAATATCTGGTTAAAATTCATAATAATGTTTCTTCCAAAAACATTCAAAAGTCAAAATATTAGTTTAGCAAGAATTGGAGAATTGCATCATTGGATATGGGACTATTATAGTTTGTCTGATTATTTATTGAAAGCTGGTTTTTCAAAAGTCATAAAACAAAAATACAATAAGACGATTAGCAAAGTTTATAAATTATATGTATTTGATCAAAATCACAAAAAAAATAAAAGTAGAGGAATAGAGTCTATGTATATTGAAGTTTTAAAAAAATAATTTAATTCAGCAAAATAAAACGTGAAAATATTATTCATTTCATACTCAGATGGCGGTGGCGGTGCGGCTAAGGCAATTTTAAATTTATACAAATCTTTTAATGATAATATAAAAAATAAATTACTTGTAATTGATAAGAGGGAGAAAAATAAAAAAATAAAATTATATCATTCAGGAATTTTAGGGAAAATTTACAGAAAAATTAGATATCTAATTGCACAATCTATTTTTTTAAATCAAAAATTTTATGTGATGTCATTAAATTTAATAAATAGTGGATTATCAAATTATATAAATAATTCAGCATATGATATTGTTAATTTTCACTGGATTAATTGTGAAACAATATCAATTTCTGAAATTAAAAAAATTAATAAACCTATAGTATGGACGCTTCATGACATGTGGCCTATCTCAGGTATTTACCATTATGATTTAGATAAAAAATATTTCAATAGTGAACTAGGAAGTAATATGAAAAAGGTATATTTTAATTATCTAGATGATTTAACTAAAAAAAGAAAACAAATTCTTTATAAAGAAAAAAAAATACATTTAGTATCTCCAAGTAAATGGCTTTTGGAAAAAGCAAAAAAAACTAAGTTACCTTTTGGAAAAATGGAGGTCATACCAAATCCAATTAACATTTCAATTTATAAAAAAAAAAATGACATTATGTCATTAAAAAAAAAATATAATATTCCCACAAATAAAAAAATAATTTTATATTCATCACTTAAATTAGATGACAAAAGAAAAGGATTTAATATAATTAAAAAAACTATTAAAGATAAAAAATTTAATAATCAGGTTTTCATATTTTTTGGAATAAGTAGTTATCTCGATAAAAGTAAATTTTCAGAAAATATTATATTTATTAATGAAACATATAAAGAAAATGAAATTTGTGAGATTTATTCCCTTGCTGATGTTTTATTATTTCCATCAATAATTGATAATTTTCCCAACACTCTCTTAGAGGCCATGGCATGCAATTTACCTTCTGTTGCGTTTAATTGTTATGGAATGAAAGAAATTATTTCTCATAAAAAAACTGGTTATTTAGCAAAACCTTATTCAGAAGAAGATTTTAAAAAAGGGATAGAATATATTTTGTTTAATAAAAAGAAATTTACATCAATTAGGAAGAATGTTGTAAAAAATTATTCCTATAAAAAAATTAAAAATAGTTATAAAAGATTTTTCAACTTAATATAATTAAGAAAAATAATGATAACTTTTTTGAAAAAATTTAAAAACTTTTTTTATTCACAATTTATTGAAAATTTTTATCTTTATTTATTTTCGAATGATAAAAAAAAATTCATTGATATAGAATTTGAAAAGATATTAAAACGTCAAAAAAATATTAAATTAGAATTTTGGTGGCAACAAGTAACACTAACTGTACTAAAAAAAATAAAAAAATATGGTTTTAGCAATTTTTTAAGAATACGCCTGATCACTGATACCATGTTTGTGAATGATGAAAATAATTTTAGCAAATATCTAAAATTTATTAATCTTGAAAAAGACTATGAATATATTAAAGAAAATCCATTTGGTAATCCTATTTTGTCAAAAAATGCAAATTTTACTTCGATTAATAAACTACATCAATTCTTCCATTTAAAATTTTTTGATAAATTTTCCAAAACCAAAAAATCTGATTGTTTTGTTGAATTAGGAGGTGGTTATGGACTTTTATGTTTATTGACAATTAAATATCTAAAACCAAAAAAATATATAATATACGATTTAGAAGGTTTCATTCAAATTCAAAAAATTTATCTAAAGTCTACATTAAGTACCTCAGAGTTTAATAAAGTTGAATTTTGTAGCAATATTCAAAATTTAAACAAAAAATTATCTAAAGTTAAAAAGTATAATTTTTTTGCATTTTGGTCTTTTTCAGAGATGAATTTTGAATTACGTAGTTTATTTAAAAATATTATCAAAAAATCTAATTATTTTTTACTTGGTTATCAAAGTAAATTCTTTGACATGGACAATGATAAATATTTTAGTAATTTTGTGAAGAAACATAAGGATTATTTTATCATAAAAAAGCAGCATCCATGCTATCCTAGAAATTATTATCTAATTGGAAGAAAAAAAATTTTTGAAAAAAGTTAAAATATATTCACTCGCTTATTGTGACAGTGGTGGAGGTGCAGCGATAGCTTTTTTAAGAATAAATAAATCTTTATCAAATTTAAATTTTCATAAAACTATAAGTGTAATAGAAAAAAGAACTAAAAAGTCAAAAATACAAGTTTATGGCAATACAATTAGTCAATTACTCAGAAGAGTAAGATTTTACTTAACAAAAATAATTTTTCTATTTGATATAAAATATACGAAATCAATTAATCTTTTCAATAGCGGTGTTACTAGCCTTATTAATAAATCTTCCTATGATATAATTAATTTTCATTGGATTGGATGTGAGTCAATTTCACTTTCAGAAATTAGAAAAATAAATAAACCCATAGTCTGGACGTTACATGATATGTGGCCAATTTCAGGAATTTATCATTATAATTTGGATAAAAAATATTTTAATCAAGAAACAAATAATTTGACAAAAAAAATATATTTTAATTTCTTGGATAACATAACAAAAAAAAGAAAAGAATTTCTTTTTAAAAGTAAAAAAATAAATTTAATTTCACCTAGTAAGTGGTTGTTAGATGAAGCTAAAAAAACTAAACTTCCTTTTGGTAAAACAGAAATAATTCCCTATCCTATAGATACATTATATTTTAAAAAAAATAAAAATATCACATATTTAAAAGATAAGTATAAAATCCCCTATGATAAAAAAGTAATATTATTTTCTTCAAATATTTTAGATGAGACAAGAAAAGGTTCAA
>MDTB01213537.1_pt1 | contig 14400 bp, 13 predicted proteins | sample 811161 | NCBI WGS metagenome assembly MDTB01 (sample SAMN05326650, study PRJNA326480) | marine metagenome | isolation source: seawater | place: Mediterranean Sea | collected 2009
CCAATACGATCAGCGTGTCGGCAAGGCTTGTAACCTCGAAAACGGCGTAGGGTGAGCCTTCGTTGACCGAAATGTCGTTGACCGTCACCGACTCCAGATCAAGGATGCGAGTCAGCATATGCTGACGCTCGCCAACGTTCTGTGCGCCCTCTACCACCACAGTTTTTAGTTCTGCAGTAGTCAACTGATCATCGTTGTCGGGCTGATTTTTAAGAAATGGACGAACCAGGACATTGCTAAACGCGTTAACAAAGGCGACTGCAGGCATGAGTACTTTCTGCAGCGGCTCCAAAACAAAGACCGCTTTGAAAGCCCAGTTTTCGGGTCTCTCCGCTGCTAAGGTTTTAGGCGCGACTTCGGCAAATATCAAAAAAATGATGGTTAACACCCAGGGCGCAAGAATGACCCCAGTATCGCCAAATAAGCTAAACCCTATGACGGTGGCCACGGTAGCAGCGGAGAAGTTGACTAAGTTGTTGCCCACAAGGATTACGCCGAGCAGCCGGTCCTGCCTTTGCAACATGCGGTCGGCTTTGCGCGCGCCTTGATGTTTGCGCTTTACGAGGTGGCGTAAGCGATAGCGATTTAGTGCCATCATCGCGGTCTCGGTGCCTGAAAAATATGCAGACAAAAGCACTAAGCCGATGATGCTCATCACCAAGTACTCAACGGGAATAGAATTTGGGTCCATAGCTAGAGCAAGTACTCCAGGACAAATTTACTTCCAACGTAGCCAAGCAACAGTAACGCAAAGGCGGAAAGGGTCCAATGTACTGCGGTTGTCCCGCGCCAACCTTGGACATGGTGTCCAAACAAAAATACCGCATAGATACACCAGGACGCACTGGTCAACACAGTATGGTGGGTCAGGCGCTGGCCCATCATATCTTGTAAGAATAGCAGCCCGGTGACGATAGATGCCGTGAGCAAAATCAGGCCAAACCACAGCATCCCGATAAGCAAGCGCTCCATGGTCTCGAGAGGAGGCAGAAGCCCAAGGCTACCGGTGCGAGGGTTTTTTAGCTGGCGCTCTTGGACCGCGAGCAATATGGATTGGATGGCTGCGCCCATGAGCGCGGAGTATGCGCTGAGAGAAATGAGAACGTGAATGTTGCCGCCGTCATCCAAGGCAAGGGGTGAAATAGCGCCGGGCTTTACCAGCAGTAGCGCTAATAGGTTCAATATGCATGTGGGCAGAACCAACAAATATAGGTTGTGCGTTGGTAGGTTCAGACTGCCTAGAAAAACCATGGCACCGACAACCAAGGCGACCACGTTACATACGTTGACTAAGCTCAGTGCGAGGCCATCTGTACTAACCAGAGCAAGCGCAGTTACGTAGGTGTGAAGAATCAAGGCACCAAAGACCATTAATCCAATGCCACGTGGGTTTTTGGCAATTCCTGGTAAAGATTCGGGTAAATGGGTAGCGCCTCGCTCAGCGCCATTACCATTGCGAAACGGGACAAAGACTGCGGCAAACGCGAGGGCGTAAAGCAGAGTGGCTAGAGCTGAAGCGAGAGAAAGTTGGAAAGTCATAGACTCCATAGTATAGGGCGGCGCCAAATTGGCTAAATATTTGTAGTTATAAGTTTAGGGTGTCTAACGACTGCAGGCTGCTCCTAGATAGCCTTGCTCAATAGTGGCATATCGCCATCGCCGGTTGAAGCGCCTAGGTCGGGTGATTTGTCCGCTACGCCGTTTGTCTAGAGTTCCGCTCCGGTTGTCACAGGAAACCAGACCTCCTCGGTAGGGTTGGATTACCAATGTCGCTTTTCACATTAAGTGGTTTGGTTAGCCTCACTCAAAGGATCCCATTTATGCAAACGATGCTTGGCTTAGTTTCATTGCTCTCTCAGCTATTTGTTATGTTGATCGGTATAGGCGCTCTTGCGGTCGTAGTGCTTTACTTTATCGACCGATTTCAAACCGCTCACTCGTTGCGGCGCAACTTCCCGGTGTTGGCCCGTTTTCGATATTTGTTCGAAAGTCTGGGGGAGTTTTTTAGGCAGTATTTTTTTGCTATGGATCGCGAGGAGTTGCCATTTAATCGCGCTGACCGAACTTGGATATATCAAGCAGCAAAAAGGTCGACACGACTGTTGCCTTTGGCTCTACCAGAGACCTTCGTCCTACGGGCACGGTGTTATTCGTTAATTGTCCTTATCCAACGCTAGAAGAGCATGCAAAGGACGTTTCTGCGGTTGTCGTCGGCCCTCAATGTAAGCACCCCTATGAAGTGAAGTCAGTATTCAACATCTCCGGGATGAGCTACGGAGCCATTTCAAAACCGGCGATTTTGTCCTTGTCCCAGGGTGCTAAAGAAGCTGGCATTTGGATGAACACAGGCGAGGGTGGGTTGTCGCCATATCACTTGGAGGGCGGTGCGGACATCGTTTTTCAAATTGGCACCGCAAAGTATGGTGCGCGCGATCAGATGGGCAATTTGAGTGTCGAGCGCTTACAGGAATTGGCATCCTACGATCAGGTCAAAATGTTTGAGATAAAACTCAGTCAGGGGGCTAAGCCCGGCAAAGGAGGCATTCTCCCTGGCGATAAAGTAACGGAAGAAATTAGTAAAATCCGCGGAATTGACATTGGGCATGATTCGATCAGTCCGAACCGTCACCCCGAAATCGATGGCCCCGACGATCTGCTCGATATGATATTTACTGTGCGTGAAGCCACGGGAAAACCTACAGGCTTCAAAACGGTTATAGGTGCCTACGGCTGGTTGGACACGCTGTGTGAACGCATCCTGGCGCGAGGCATTGAGCACGCTCCTGACTTCATTACCATCGATAGTGCCGATGGCGGCACTGGCGCTGCTCCTGCAAGCCTCATTGACTATATGGGGCTGCCGCTAAAAGAAAGCCTGCCATTGGTTGTGGACGCGTTGACCCGTTATGGCCTGCGCGACCGAATCAAGGTGAATGCTAGCGGCAAACTGACCAATCCAGGCAATGTGGCTTGGGCGTTATGCATGGGTGCGGATTTTACCGTATCAGCGCGCGGATTTATGTTCGCACTGGGCTGCATTCAGGCGCTGCAGTGCAACAAAAATACCTGTCCTACCGGAATTACCACTCACAATGTGAAGTTACAGCGGGGGCTGGTGGTTGAGAATAAGGCACAAAGAGTAGCTAACTTTGCCAAGACTCTGCAGCATGAGGTTGAAGTTATCGCCCATTCCTGTGGCGTGGCTGAGCCGAGGTTGTTGCGACGCCACCACTGCCGAACCATCGGGGAAGATGGTCGCTCTATTGCTTTGGACGAGCTTTATCCCTATCCCGCTGCGGCAGAGAGCACCCAGCACTAGTGATTCGGTGAACGAGCGGTCGGATGCTCTCAGTCGAGGGTATCTGATCGACGCCTCTTGGGTTCCCACGCAACCCTCTTGTTCCTCATTCCTCATTCCTCATTCCTCATTCCTCATTCCTCATCCCTCAAGCCTCATCCCTCGATCTGCCTACCCTTGATACTAGCTTTTTGCATCCTTGTAACCTAAGGGCTCCAAGCTTGCGAGGTTTTTGCGTTATACTGTTTAACCGTAATTGATGCCGCTGTTGTCATGTTCGAAAGTCTTTCAGATCGCCTTTCCCAAAGCCTAAAGCAAATTACTGGCAAGGCCCGACTGAGCGAAGAAAATATCGCAGCCGCGCTGCGTGATGTTCGGATGGCTTTGCTAGAAGCCGACGTTGCGCTGAGCGTTGTGAAAGATTTTATCGACCAAGTCCGATTGAAAGCGGTCGGTCAGGTCGTACCGAATACGCTCAATCCTGGCGAGGCGTTTATCAAACTTGTTCATGAAGAACTTGTTAAGACCATGGGCGAGGCGAATGACGAGCTGAACCTTGCTACCCGTCCGCCGGCGATTATCTTGATGGCTGGTTTACAGGGAGCGGGGAAAACCACCACGGTCGCTAAATTGGCGCGCTTCTTAAAAGAGCGTCAAAAGAAGAAAGTGGCTGTGGTTAGCGCTGACGTGTATCGCCCGGCAGCGATTAAGCAGCTTGAAACGCTTGCACTAGAAGTTGGCGCAACGTTTATCCCATCAGCGTCAGATGAGCAGCCAATAGACATCGCAGCTAGAGCAGTCAAGCAAGCGAACGCACAGCTTGCGGACGTATTGTTAGTCGACACGGCCGGTCGTTTGGCGATAGACGATGAGATGATGAGCGAAATTAAGACCTTGCACGGGGCCTTAAATCCGATCGAAACACTGTTTGTTGTTGATGCCATGACTGGGCAGGACGCTGCGAATACGGCTCTAGCGTTTAATGAAGTGCTCCCCCTTACTGGCATCGTTTTAGCCAAAACAGATGGGGATGCGCGCGGTGGTGCGGCTTTAAGTGCTCGGGCGATCACTGGAAAGCCCATAAAATTTTTAGGTATCGGTGAAAAGACCGATGGCCTGGAGCCTTTTTATCCAGACCGCGTGGCCTCTCGTATCCTAGGTATGGGGGATGTGCTCAGCTTGATTGAAGAGGCTGAGCGCAAGGTTGATAAAGATAAAGCTCAACGACTTGCCCGCAAGATGCAGACGGGCCGCAAATTTGATTTGGAGGACTTCCGAGATCAACTAGAGCAGATGGCGAACATGGGCGGGATTAGCAGTATGCTGGATAAACTGCCCGGCATGTCCCAATTACCGGCCGCTGCGCAGTCCCAGGTCAATGATGGTCAATTTAAGCGCATGGGTGTGATTATCGACTCAATGACGGTTAAAGAGCGCCGCTTTCCAGATTTAATCAATGGCTCGAGAAAGCAGCGCATCGCAGCGGGCAGCGGAACGCAGATTGCTGACGTGAATAAGCTGTTAAAACAGCACAAACAGATGCAAAAAGTGATGAAAAAAGTCACCCGAAAGGGCGGAATGCAGCGCATGATGCGCGGAGTGCAAGGCATGCAAGTGCCCGGCTCCGGCGGAACACCTCCAGGCATGCCGCCTGGAATGCGTCGCCGATAATCAATTTGCGCTTTGCCACGGCGTGGCGATCGCAGATGCTCGCCGATGGTGCAAAAACCTGAGGTTAATGAACCAGTTGAGGCTACAGCGAGATTAGTTCGCTGCTGGTGAAAACAGCCCGAATCCTGCATTGGAAAGCTTGCATGGTGGGACCGATCCTATATGATACGCGGCCTTTCGGGAACGAACTGGATAACGACAGATTATGGTAACTATTCGACTAGCGCGCCACGGTTCTAAAAAGAGCCCTTTTTATCACATCACTGTGGCCGACCGATCATCAGCTCGAGATGGCCGCTTCGTAGAGCGCGTGGGCTTTTACAACCCCGTTGCCAAAGGCCAAGCTGAGGTTCTACGTCTCGACCTAGAGCGCGTGGACTACTGGATCGGTGTAGGCGCAAAGCCTAGCGATCGTGTGCGCCAACTTATCAACGATGCGCGTCGTAGTGGCGCAGACGCGGTCGCAGTCGCTCAATAGTGCCTGGTTGTTTGTCGCTAGCAGACAAACGCCAGATTCCTTAGCACGTCCTTCCTGGCTGTTCTCTCGCTGGCGACTAGGGCGCGCGGCCAATGGATGATCATGCCATTATCATTGTTGCCCGCCTCGGTAAGGCCAATGGCCTACGCGGCTGGCAATCGCTCCAATCCTTTACCTCACCGAGTGCGAACGTACTCAAATATAGTCCCTGGTTCGTGAAGACTAACGACCGTTCAGGTTGGCAAGAGCTGGGCGACATCGAGCATCGTTATCACAAAGATAGTTTACTCGTTCGCCTCAACAAGGTTACCGATCGAGACGCTGCGCAGTTGCTGAATGGCAGCTTTATCGGTGTAGCTGCGCGTGCTCTTGAAGCTTTGGACGAGGATGAATTTTATTGGCACCAGTTAATTGGCTGCAAGGTAGTGAATCGCCAAGGCGTAAACTTAGGTGAACTTATAGAGTTATTTGAGACCGGAGCGCATGCTGTAATGTCGATAAAGGAAGCTGTGGTTTTGCCGCAGTCGCCACCTCAGCAAGGTGATGATCAGGCCCAGCAACCAATGGACAGTAAGGCTCACCTTGTGCCGTTTACAGCAGCCTATGTAATTAACGTTGACCAGCTTGCGAAGATAATCCACGTAGACTGGGACGCGGACTGGACTTAGGCCGGGATTAATGCCGATGTGGTTTGGAATTGTCACCTTGTTTCCAGAAATGTTCGATGCGGTTCGTGATAACGGTGTGTTTGGTCGCGCGTCGGATACCGGCCTGCTCGAACTGCATTGTTTTAATCCCAGAGATTACGCCAGTGATAAGCATCGCACTGTTGATGATCGCCCTTACGGTGGAGGCGCGGGAATGGTCATGATGGTTCCGCCGCTAACGGATGCACTCGCTGCCGCGATGGCCGTAGCACCAACTAAACCGCTTGTGGTTTTGCTGAGCCCTCAAGGTAAACAGTTTGATCAAGACCTCGCAATATCTTTAGCTGCATCGTCAGCTGATACAGCACCGCAAGGTGGTGATGAATCTGTACGCGCATTGGGCGCCGACTCTTTTCTCAGCCTCATTTTGGTGTGTGGTCGTTACGAGGGGGTAGATGAGAGGTTCATTGCTGCGCATATAGATGAAGAGTGGTCAATTGGAGACTTCGTGCTAAGTGGCGGGGAGCTGCCAGCCATGGTGGTGATGGATGCTATTGCTAGGCATCGGCCTGGTACCTTGGGTAACCGAATGTCGGTAATTGATGAATCTTTCCTTGATGGACGGCTCGATTACCCTCAGTATACTCGACCCGAAAGTGTTGGCGGTATAAAGGTCCCAGCCCCATTAGTGAGTGGAGACCATAAGAAGATGACACAATTCCGTCATCGAACAGCATTGCAAAGAACCTTGGAACGTCGACCAGACCTGCTAACAGGGCGGCTGTTTAAGCGTGAAGAAAGAGAGTTGTTAGTCGAGTGCTTACAAATGCATTCGGCAGGCGTTGTGGAGTAACGAAAGTGCGGAAGAACAAGATTATTGAAGAGATCGAAAATGGGCAGCTCAAAGAAATCCCTGAGTTCAGTCCTGGGGATACGGTAGTCGTGCAAGTACGAGTAAAAGAAGGCTCTAGAGAGCGTTTGCAGGCGTTTGAAGGTGTCGTTATTGGCATCAAAAACCGCGGTATAAATTCTGCCTTTGTAGTGCGCAAAATTTCTCATGGTGTCGGAGTGGAACGAACATTCCAGACGCATAGCCCATTGATCAGCAATATCGAAGTGAAGCGACGAGGCGATGTGCGCCAAGCTAAGCTTTACTATTTGCGCGAACGCTCCGGTCGTTCCGCTCGAATCAAAGAGAAGATCAAACAAAGCTAGCAATAGCGTTTGTGAATGGGAGCCTTGGCTCCCGTTTTTTTTTGCGCTCTTCGAAGCTCCTAGCCGATTGCGTGTCGCCGAGGATAGATGGCTGTTATCCTGCCTTGCCAGTTTTTACTTATCCTGATATGCCGGCGTTGACATAACACGCTGATCAGCTTTCCATAGGGCAATTATCCTCTTAGGAATGCTTTTGACCGCCGCAAGCCTTGGCACCTCTGAAGAGCAGATCAACTTCTATCTGGACGCGCTCTGGCTGGAGGAAGGGCGCGCGGATAATACTCTTAACGCCTATCGGCGCGACCTTACTGTGACGGCGGTCTATATCGCTGAACAACATGGCGATCTTGTGTCGCTAATGGACGCAAGTGCCGATGATCTGCTTGGCTGCTTGGCACAAATGCAAGCGCAAAACAAAAGTCCTCGTACCAGCGCTCGCTGGCTAAGTGTTATGCGCGGCTTCTACCGTTTCATGCTTTTTCGGCAATATCTCAATCAAGACCCTACCGCTAGGCTTGAGCACCCGAAACTTGGCCGGTCGCTGCCGCATTCGATTAGTAGTGCCCAGGTTGAAGCTCTGCTAGAGGCGCCTGATGTCGATACCGCCATCGGTTTAAGGGATCGCGCCATGCTAGAAGTGTTGTATGCCTGCGGGCTGCGTATCACGGAACTAATTACCCTGGACACATCGAGCGTTAACTCACGTCAGGGGGTCATTCGTATATTTGGTAAAGGCAGCAAGGAGCGTTTGGTGCCTATGGGCGATACGGCGTTGAATTGGATCGATCGCTACATGATGTTGAGCCGCCCCCAACTGTTACCTACTGGCGGAAAGGTGCTATTTCCTAGCAGGCTGGCTCGGGCAATGACCCGTCAAACGTTTTGGCATGCCATAAAGCGCTATGCTTTGGTTGCGGGGATTACACAAAATATCTCGCCACACACGTTACGCCATGCATTTGCAACTCATCTTGTGGATAATGGCGCCGACCTGAGAGCGGTGCAGATGATGCTAGGGCACGCAGATTTATCCACCACTCAGATTTACACGTACGTAGCGCAACAGCGACTGCAGGAATTGGTGCGCGAACATCACCCTAGAGGCTAACGCTGATATCGCGACAACGAACCCCGGCTTCAAGATGCCGATCTGTATTCCATGCGTCGACTGGTTATTGAACGGCTAAAGGACCATGCCATGAACATATTATCTGCTTCTATCCAACGCGGATGGGGCCTACTGGTAACCGCTGTAACGGTCGTGTTGCTTAATATCCTAGCGGTCTCTGATGGCACTGCGGCCGATGCGACTGGCGAAGAGAGTTCGGCCAAGGCTGTTATGGACAAAGTTGTGCAGCGACTAGTCGAACTGCGTCCCGGCATCCCAATTGAGGACGTATATCCAGTCGCGATTCCCGGTCTCTATGGTGTGGATATCGCTGGGGGCTCAAGCCTTTACGTGAGTGAAGACGGGCGATACCTCATTGCTGGCGATCTGTTTTCGGTGGGCAGTGATTTAGTCAACGTTTCGGAACTGCGCAGGGACGCGCAAAGAGTTGTGCTTATGGAATCCGTTGCTGCAAAAGACAAAGTGGTCTTCCCCGCAGACGGCGGCGAAGCCAAAACTTATGTACATATCTTTACGGATGTAGATTGCGGCTATTGCCGCAAACTGCACGAAGAAATAGGCGAATACAATTCGTTAGGAATTGAGGTTCGTTATTTGGCCTATCCACGCGCAGGTATGGCCACGGAAACTGCTGACAAAATGATTTCTGTCTGGTGCTCTGACAATCCGCATAGTGCGTTGACCAAAGCGAAACAGGGCAAGTTTGTTGCCAAATCGCTCTGTGACAGCCCAGTAGAGTCGCAGTTCGAGCTTGGGCAGTTAGCGGGTGTAAGTGGTACACCGTCAATCATCACCGAAGATGGCAAAATGCTGCCTGGGTATTTACCTGCTGCTGACTTGGCGAAAGCCCTAGGGCTTCAGAAAGTGCCGTAGGCAATGGCATATGGTTCGTATCGATCCATTGATCAATACGAAAGAGTAATGAGATCGACTAGAGACACTATGAAACAGGGCGTGGACGAAATCAGAATCGGCATTGCGGGGCTTGGTACCGTGGCTCAGGGCGTAATTGAATTGGTTCACCGCAACGGCGAACTAATGAACAGTCGTAGTGGCACCCGAGTAAAAGTTGTTCGCGTAGCGAGCCGTCAGGCTAAGTCTGATGTAGACCTTGGTAGTGCCCAATTCAGCACAGACCTTGATGACTTGCTCTCAGACCCAGAGGTAGATGTGGTGGTAGAGCTGATCGGAGGTGAAACCGTTGCTCTGGAACTGATTCGACAAGCGCTGGCGGCGGGCAAAGGTGTTGTTACCGCAAATAAAGCAGTCATTGCCGCTAACGGCAACGAACTTGTAATGGGCAATAGCCGAGGACGGATTCGCTTCGAAGCTGCTGTCGCAGGCGCCATCCCAATTATTCAGGCTATGCAAGAAAGCTTGGTAGCTACCCGTTTTTTCGGCTTGCAGGGAATCATCAACGGTACCTGTAACTACATCCTTAGCGTGATGGAATCCGAGGGGGCAAGTTTTGATGAAGTGCTGGCTCAAGCTCAAGCGCTGGGCTATGCCGAGGCTGAGCCCAGTTTTGATGTGGATGGCATTGATGCAGCCCATAAACTAACAATTTTGCTCGCGCTTGGTTTTTCCGGCAGCTTTGACTTCGAGGCGATATACATCGAGGGCATACGTCAGATCACCATGGATGACATTCGGTATTGCGACGAGTTCGGTTACAAGATTAAACATCTTGGGATCGTAAAAGAGACTGATCAAGGCTACGAGGCTAGGGTGCATCCTGCACTGGTCGCCAAGAGTGCGTTGTTGGCGCATGTCAGTGGCGTAACAAATGCAGTTCAGCTTGATACCGATGCTGCCGCGCAGACGCTGTTTAGTGGCCCCGGGGCGGGAGGGCTAGCAACAGCATCCGCAGTGCTTGCAGATGTGATCAACATGGCCGGGCAGCCTGGGTCGGAGTCAAGCCAAGCGGATAAGCATTTGCGCGCACCGCAATCCCAGGCAAAGGTGGCTCCGATTAGTCAGGTAGTCAGCGCTAACTATTTGCGCGTGCCCACCCTCGACCGGCCTGGTGTCTTCGCTCAGGTGGGAAATGCCCTGTCAAAGCACGACATCAGTATTGAAGCGGTGATTCAAAAAGAGCCCTCGAGCGCCCAGAAAAACGTTGATATAGCGCTAATCACGAATGAAGTCCCTGAGGTCGCTATGCTCAGCGCACTAGAGGAATTGGCCACGCTGGAATCGGTTATCGCCCCAACAGTTAGAATTCGGCTGGCTCCCACCACAGAAGCCTTCACCTAAGTCCACAACTAACACTTAATTGCAGGCTACGCTCTGATTCCTATGCGTTTAATAGATCGCCCTTCAGCCATTAACCTGCCGGATATTGACGATAGTCTGCTGGCTCAGCTGTATGCCGCTAGGGGGGTACACAGCTTGGAGCAAATGGACCGGCGATTAAGTGCCTTGTTATCGCCAGTCCAGTTACCAGGTATTGAAGACGCAGCAGAGCGCCTTGCTGATGCGATTGAGCAGCAGCAAAGCATAATGATCATTGGTGACTTTGACGCCGACGGTGCCACGTCCGTGGCTTTATGTATGCTCGCTTTTACAGCGCTTGGGGCCAAGCGAATCGATTTTTTGGTGCCCAACCGTTTTGACTTTGGCTACGGCTTATCCCCAGAGATCGTCGCGATTGCGGCGCTACAAAAACCCGATGTAATTGTGACCGTCGACAACGGTGTAGCCAGCATCGAAGGCGTTGCCAGTGCTAATGAGCTAGGTATTGATGTGATCGTTACCGATCATCACTTGCCAGGTGATTCGCTGCCCGCTGCTCTGGCGATTGTTAACCCTAATTTGAAAGGATCCAGTTTTGTCAGTAAGGCCATGGCCGGCGTGGGCGTCGCCTATTATGTGCTGAGCTGGGTGCGGCAAAAGCTCCGCGCCAGAGCCTGGTTTGAACGCATGCAGTTGCCTGAGCCAAATCTAGCTCAATACCTTGATCTAGTCGCTTTAGGCACGGTTGCGGATGTTGTACCACTAGATCAAAACAATCGAATTCTGGTTCACCAAGGGCTGTTGCGGATGCGCAAAGGCCTGAGTCGCCCTGGGATTGAGGCCCTGGCCCGCCAAGGCAAGAGAGACTTGGCGACGATCACTGCGCAAGATCTTGGTTTCGCCATTGGCCCAAGGCTCAACGCTGCTGGGCGCCTAGAGGATATGAGTGTGGGTATTCGTTGTTTAACCACTTCGGACCCAGGCGAAGCAGAAGCGTTAGCCAGACAGCTTGATGATCTTAATAAAGCACGGCGTGAAATTGAGACGGATATGCTGGCGGATGCGGAGCTGCTGCTTGCGCAAGTATCGAAACAACAGCAGTCGCGCGCTGACGGGGTGAGTATTTGCGTCTACCACGAAAGCTTTCACCAAGGTGTGGTGGGTATTGTGGCTGGCAGACTGCGGGAGCAGTTTCATCTACCCTGTATCGTTTTTGCGGATGCCGGGGACGCCGGAAACAGTGAGTTAAAGGGCTCGGCGCGAAGTATTGATGGGCTGAACATTCGTGATGCTTTGGACAGTGTCGCAACTCGCTATCCGAGCATGTTGAGCCGCTTCGGAGGCCACGCGATGGCGGCCGGCTTGACCATCAAACGCGCGCACCTACAGCGTTTTCAGGTTGCCTTTGATAAGGCAGTGAGTGCTCAAGTAAACCCAGAGCTGTTGCGCCCAGAATTACTGACCGATGGCGAATTGAATTCCGCGGCGCTGCACCTTGAGACGGCGCAGCTTTTGCTAGCAGCGGGGCCTTGGGGCAGCGGCTTTGCAGAGCCGTTATTTCGTGGCGAGTTCGAACTGATCAATCAGCGTGTAGTAGGTGGTAGTCATTTGAAGTTGGTGGTCAAAACTGCCGGCAGGCTTATTGATGCTATTGCGTTTCGTCAGCCGCAGTTGCCAGGTCAGCCGCGCAGAGTGCAGATTGCATACAAGGTGGCGGTAAATGATTATGCAGGTCAGCGGACGTTGCAGCTCATGGTGGAGTACCTAGAGCCAATACCTTAAACTGCTTCGCCGCGAGGCAGCCCTAATAATCGCCGCGATCTAGCTGCAAAACCTAAGCGCAAGAAGAACATGCCTGAAATTACTGGGATTCGTGAATATTTAAAGGATCTTAAAGAAAGAGACTTCTCGTTACGGGGGTATCTTTGACTTTGAGGAGAAGCGCGAGCGCTTGCAGGAAGTGGAGTTGGAGCTGGCTGACGGCGCTGTTTGGAACGACCCTGAACGCGCCCAATCCCTAGGCCGAGAACGTTCCAGTCTGGAGCAGATTGTTGGTTTGCTTGGCGACTTAGCTGATTCGTTAAACGAGTTAGCTGAGCTGGCGGAGATGGCTCACGACGAAGGGGATCAGGGTTCTTTGGACGAAGTTCACGGCGAGATTGAAGTGCTGGAAGAACAGCTGGCGGCTTTAGAGTTCCGCCGCATGTTCCAAGGTGATTTGGACAGCGCTAACTGCTACCTCGAAATCCAAGCGGGCTCGGGTGGTACCGAGGCTCAAGATTGGGCTGAGATGTTGCTGAGAATGTACTTACGTTGGGCCGAGCAGCGAAAGTTTTCGGCCGCGGTAACCGAAGTTTCGCCTGGTGATGTGGCGGGTATCAAAAGCGCAACGGTTCTTGTAAGCGGCGAGTATGGTTATGGTTGGTTGCGAACGGAAACGGGTGTGCATCGCTTAGTGCGCAAATCCCCCTTTGATTCTGGCAATCGACGACATACCTCTTTTGCCTCGGTGTTCGTGTCAGCAGAAATTGATGACAACATCGAAATCGAGGTAAATCCAGCCGATGTGAGGGTGGATACCTATCGCGCAAGTGGCGCAGGCGGGCAGCATGTAAACCGCACCGACTCGGCGGTGCGCCTGACTCATTTGCCCACCAACACAGTAGTGCAATGCCAAAGCGAAAGATCTCAACATCAGAATAAAGACAATGCTTACAAACAGCTGCGCGCTAAACTATACGAATTAGAACTGTTGGGGCGGCGGCAGCAGCAACAGGCCATTGAGGACTCGAAAGCAGATATTGGCTGGGGCAGTCAGATTCGATCCTACGTATTAGATCAGTCTCGCGTCAAAGACTTGCGGACCAATTTGGAGCGAACCGACCCTAGCAGCGTATTAGATGGTGATTTAGATAGCTTTATTGAGGCTTGCTTAAAAGCCGGCATATGACTTGGTGACTAGGAATTAGAATGAGCGAAGACAGAGACATATTGGCAAACCGGCGCAGCAAGCACGCTACTTGGGCTGGGTCAGGCAAACCCTATCGCAACGACTTTCGCCGCGAAGCCCTTGCCGCTGAATTGCACCAACGCTTCGCCGACCAAGATAAAGCCAGCCTCGCCGAAATGGCGGTAACCACTGCGGTGACAGGTCGCGTCATGTTGCGCCGGGTTATGGGCAAGGCCAGTTTTGTAACCCTGCAGGACTCCAGCGGCCAGATTCAGTGTTACCTCACCAAGAATGATTTGGGTGACGCCGAATACGAACAGTTTAATCAACTTTGGGAAATGGGCGATATCGTAGGAGTGCATGGTAAATTGATGCGCACGAATAAGGGGGAATTGAGCGTGCACGCGCAGAGCATCGTGTTGCTGAACAAAACTATGCTGCCGCTGCCTGAGAAGTTCCATGGCGTTACCGACCAGGAAATTCGTTATCGGCAGCGATACTTAGATTTGATCGCCAATGAAGAAAGTCGTCAGGTGTTTCGGACTCGCTCCCGGGTAGTGCAACGCATTCGCGAGTTTTTAAACGCACGGGACTATATGGAAGTCGAAACCCCCATGATGCACAGCATCCCTGGTGGAGCTACGGCGAGACCCTTTACGACTTACCATAATTCACTAGATATGGAGTTGTTTTTACGTATAGCGCCTGAGCTATTTTTAAAGCACGTGCTGGCGAATCGCGCTGACACGATCGTCGCTTCCCGCTGCGCCTTGAACA
>MDTB01033269.1_pt1 | contig 14399 bp, 15 predicted proteins | sample 811161 | NCBI WGS metagenome assembly MDTB01 (sample SAMN05326650, study PRJNA326480) | marine metagenome | isolation source: seawater | place: Mediterranean Sea | collected 2009
CATCAATCTTTAAGAAAATTTAGAAAATATGCTATTGTAATTGCTTTTCTTGCTGCAGCTTTTTTGACTCCCCCTGATCCATTTAGTCAATTAAGTCTAGCTCTACCAATCGTAGTTTTATATGAAATTTCCATATATATTGCTCAATTAATCCAAAAAAATAAGGATGAAGATAAGTAGTGCATAACATTCAATACATAAGAGATAATCCAACAGAATTTGATAATTCCATGAGACTTAGAGGTGAAAATCCAATATCTAATAAAATTTTAGAAATTGATAAAATTAAAAGGGAAACCCAAACTGTTCTACAAAATTTATTGTCAGAAAAAAATAATCTTTCAAAAAAAATAGGAAATTTAAAAAGTAAAAATGAAGATGCAAAAAATGAAATCTCAAAAGTAGACGAATTGAAGGAAAAAATTAATTCTTTAAAAGAATTAGAGACTATTAAAGAAAATGAATTAAATTCTATTTTAACAAAATTACCAAATATTCCTCATAAATCTGTACCAAATGGGAAAAATGAAGAAGACAACATTCTATATAGAGAGTGGGGATCAAAACCTAATTTTAAATTTTCACCAAAAACTCATTATGAAATTGGTGAAGAGTTTGGTTTAATAAATTTTGATTTAGCCTCAAAGTTATCTGGATCAAGATTTGTGATATTAAAAAAACAAATTTCAAAATTAGAAAGAGCAATATCTAATTTTATGTTAGATAAACATACAGAAGAAAATGGATATATAGAATACAGTGTACCATTTTTAGTCAAAGAAAATTCATTATTTGGTACAGGCCAACTTCCAAAATTTGGTGAAGATTTATTTACTGCCGGTGATGATCATTGGTTAATTCCAACTGCAGAAGTACCTTTAACAAATTTAGTTAGAGATCAAATTTTAAACATTAATCAATTACCAATAAGAGTAACTTCATATACACCTTGTTTTAGATCTGAAGCTGGTGCAGCAGGAAAAGACACTAAAGGAATGTTAAGACAACATCAATTTAATAAAGTTGAGTTAGTATCAATTGTTGAACCTCAACAATCTGAAAAAGAACTAGAAAGAATGTTAGTTTGTGCCGAGAGTATTCTTAAAGATTTAAATATACATTATAGAGTTATGACTTTGTGTACTGGTGATATGGGTTTTTCAGCTAATAAAACTTATGATATTGAAGTTTGGTTACCTGGAGAAGATAAATATAGAGAAATATCGAGTTGTTCAAATTGTGACTCATTTCAAGCAAGAAGAATGAATAGTAAATATAAAATTGAGAATAAAAATATCTTTGTAAATACTCTTAATGGTTCTGGTTTAGCTGTTGGAAGAACTTTAATTGCAATTCTTGAAAATTATCAAACAGAAGATAACAATGTTGAAATTCCAGAAGTCTTAAGAAAATATTTTAATAATAAAAAAACACTTTTATAGTGTTAGACGTTAGAAAAATTAGACTAATTTTAGAATTAAGGGAGTCAGGAATTACTAACTCTAAAGTACTATCAGCCTTAGAAACTATCCCAAGAGAAAAGTTTATTTCGGAGAATTATAGAAATCAGGCATATGAGAATATTGCTTTGCCTATTGGCAATAGTCAAACTATTAGCCAACCATATGTTGTTGCTAAAATGACAGAATTATTAGATCTTAAAAATAATCATAAAGTTTTAGAAATAGGAACAGGGTGTGGTTATCAGTGCGCAATTTTATCTAAATTAGCTAGAAGAGTTTATACAATTGAAAGAATTAAAAACTTATATGATAATTCTTTAAAAATTTTTGAAGAATTAAAATTAACTAATATAGTATCAAAATATGATGATGGTAATGAAGGATGGATAGAACAAATACCATTTGATAGAATAATTTTTACAGCAGCTACAAAAAAAATTTCAAATAATATTTACTCTCAAATAAAGGAGAATGGTATAATTGTTTGCCCTATAATAAAAGAAGATAAGCAAGTTATTGTTAAGTATAAAAAAATTAATAGTAAGTTAATTTCAGAAGAATTTGATCAAGTTTTATTTGTTCCAAATTTAGAGGGTAAAAATTAATTAAATGTTTAATTTTTTTATATTTTCAAATGAATATCTAAAATATAATATTCCTACAATCCAATGAATTATAACTAAACCTATAAACATATAAATATAATCTTCTTTGATAAAATTGTTTATCAAAGTTATTATTAATATTGGAATTAATACAAAACGAAGTATCGCCATATACATAACAATTATCGCTTTTCTTAATCCTTGAAATGTTGCATTAGAAATAAAGAATAAAGGGAATGCTGGAAAAGCAAAAGAATATATTTTCAGATATATTGAACCATAGTAAATAACATTATTATCATCTGTGAATAATCTCATTGATAGATCTGCAGTAAAAAATAAAATTATACCCGCAAAAGTTAAAATTATAAAGCCTGTGATAAGAGCTTTCTTGTAAGTTTCTATAATTCTCTCTTTTTTTTGGGCTCCAAAGTTTTGACCAACAATAGAGGTAACTGCAGTACTTAATCCCAGTAATGGTAAAAATAGTAATTGCTCGTACCTACCAGCAGAAGCAAATCCTGCAATTGCTTCATTACCAAAATTACTAACAAAATATAGAAGTATATAAGATCCTAGTGCAATCATCATTAAACCTATAGAGGCGGGAATACCTTGAAATAATATTTCTTTAATTAAATTTATTTTTGGAAAAAGATAATTTTTATTAAAATTCTTATAAATTTCTGTTTTTGATATTTTATATAATAAATAAATTAGACCAATAAATTGAGATAATATTGTAGCTAAAGCAATTCCTGCAATACCTAAAGGAATAAAAATCTCTACACCAAAACATTTGCCTGAAATCAATATAGGATTTAATAAAATATTTAGAAAGAAACTAAATATTAATACATTTCTATAACTTTTAGTATCTCCTAATGCAGCTAAACATGAATTAGATATCATTAATAATAAAATAAATATTGATCCTAAAAAAATTATATTCATATATTCAGTTGATAGATTTAAAGTCTTTCTATCTTCATTAATTGATTTTAATATTGTCGAACCAAAATAAATTCCAAGTATAGAAATTATTATACCTACAATTATTGCCAAAAGTAACGATTGGCAAAAAATCTTACTTGCTTTATTTATTTTTTTTTCTCCAATAGAATTGGCAACAATACTTGTAGTAGCAATACTTAATCCAATTCCTAATGCAATTATCACAAAGTAAATTGGAAATGTTTGACCAATTGCTGCCAATGCTATTTCGGAAATCATTCTACCTGCAAAAATTGCATCTACTAAAGAATAAAGATTTTGAAATATTGTACCTATTGATGATGGAAGAGCAATTTTCCAAAATAACTTATATATATCATCATCAATTAAATTAATTTTCTTCATAATATTCTTTAAAGATATCTAATTTTTGGACTATAAACATCATCATCTTGTTTTAAATTAAAACTTAAATCTTTTAAAAGAATTTTAAAATCTTTAAATATTTTTTTTTCTTTAAAATTTAGTATCAGCAATCCACTGCCTTTTAATCCTTTATCTTCATTATTAGTAGTAATTGGTAATTCTAAATTTAATAAATTACTAATTGCTTTTTTTCTTATGTTCTCAATAAATATATCATTTTCAAAATAATTTAAAATTGGATACCAAATGATAATTTTACATTTTTCATATTTATTTTCTATATTATCTAAAATATTAAGAACCTTATCAAAATCATCTTTTAATTCATATGATGGATCAATTAAAACAAAAAAAGATTTATTATTATTTAATACTCTTTCAATATAACTAAAGCCATCGGTTTTAATTATTTTAACATTTGTAAATTTATTAAGATTTATTTTTAAACTTTCGAATTCATTATTATGAAGCTCACAAAAATATAACTTATCTAAGCGACTTGAAATATTAGATATTAGATATGGAGACCCCGGATAAAAATTATTATTTTTAGAAATTATTTTTAATTTTTTCAAATAATTTATTATTAACTTATTATTTCCATCATATTTTTCTATTTTTTTTATTCCATATTTGTACTCTTTATTCTTGTCCATATATTTTGAAATGTACTTATATAGGCTATTTCCCGAATGAGTATCGATGTAACTAATTGATTTACTATGATTTTTTGTTATATTATAGAGATATATTAGAACAATGTGCTTAAATACATCTGCATGATTACCTGCATGAAATCCGTGTTTATAGCTTAACATAAAATTACAAAATATAACTTGAAATTAATTACTTATTAGTTATTTAAGGAAATTAATTAATCAATATTTATATTATATATACGACAAAATAATAAATAAACCTCATAAAAATCATTAACAAAGGAGAATAAAATATGCCAAGTGGTAAAATAAAGTGGTTTAATCCAACCAAAGGTTATGGGTTCATAGAAAATGACGATGGAGGAAAAGATGTTTTTCTTCATGTTTCTGCTTTAGAAGCAGCAGGAATAGATACTTTAGAAGAAGGTATGCCAGTTGAATTTGAAATTGGTGAAAATCGCGGAAAAGAGAACGCTATAAATATTAAGAAAAAATAAATTATATTCTTTGAATTTTAATAAATTGTTAGAATGGGTAGGTGTAATTACTGCTATCCTTTATTCACTTTTTGTAGCCTTTAATATCGGCTTAGAATTTATTGGTTTTTCTTTATTATTTTTATCAGCAATCCTTATTGGAATTTGGGCTTATAGATTAAAACATAATGGTATATTATTTTTACAAGCTTTTTACGCATTAGCAGGTATAATTGGTATGTATAGATGGTTTGGATAACTAGAATAGTATTATTGTTTTTTCTTTTTTTCTCTCATAATATTTTTTCTGATGAACTCAATGATAATGAAGAAATGTATTTTAATTTTATTGACCTAGATAATGATAATCAAATATCACAATCAGAAATTGATCAATCTATAAGTTTATTATTTCAACTTACTGACCTTAATCAAGATGGATTCATCTCTAAATTTGAAATTAATGAACTAAAAGATATAATTAATTCTTTAAGATGAGTATTTGGGGAAGACTAATAGGTGGAGCTGCGGGTTTTGCTCTAGGCGGTCCAATTGGGGCGATTCTTGGAGTAATGGCTGGAGGTGCTTTTGATAGAAGATCAAAGTCACGTTCAAGTTTTAATTTTAATCGCATTAATAATAATCAAAAACAGCAAATTTTTACTTTAAGTTTCATAATACTTTCAGCAAAATTAGCAAAATCAGATGGCCAAGTTACTGATGATGAAATTAGAGCTTTTAAAGAAAAATTTAAGGTTCCTAAATCTGAAATGAATAAAGTTGCTAAAATATTTAATGAAGCAAAAAAAGATAACTATAGTTACAAACAGATTGCCAATCAAGTAGGTGATTTATTTTCTACAAACAAAGTATTACTTGAAGAGCTTTTAAACAATTTATTTTATATAGCAGCTTCTGATGGTAATATATCTCTTAGTGAAGTAGACCTTCTTCGCTCTATAGCAAAATCTTTTAAATTTACTGAAAAAGATTTTCAAAGAATCTTTCAGGCAAACATAAAAAATAATGACTCCGATCCATTTAAAGTTTTAGGAGTCAATAGATCTAGTAATGACTCTGAGATACGAAAAAAATGGATTAAATTAAACAAAGAACATCATCCAGATAATTTAATAGCAAAAGGTATGCCTAAAGAATTTATTAAACAATCAAACAAAGAATTAGCAGCAATAAACATAGCTTATGATAAAATAAAAGAAATAAGAGGTATTTCTTGATACCTCCTGAATTATCTATTGATAATATAAGATTTACATATAACAAAATAAAGCCATTCATTAATAAAACCCCTTTTTTAAGAGGTTCAAAAAAAATAAATGAATATTTTTCCTCAAATATTTATTTCAAATGCGAATTTTTACAGAAATCTGGTTCATTTAAGGCAAGAGGTGCAATAAACAATATCATATCTCAGGATAAAAATAACTTTAATAAAGGCATTACTGCAGTCAGTGCTGGTAATCACGCAATTGCAGCTTCTTTTGTAGCTAATTTATTTCAATTAAATAATAAAATTTTTTTATATGAATCAGCAAATCAACATAGAATTAAAATATGTAAAAATTATGGAGCTAATATTAAGTTCACTAACCCCAAACAAGCTTTTGTTGATGCAGAAAATGCTCAAAAAGAGGGTTATTACTTTATCCACCCATTTGATGGTCCATATACATTGCAGGGAAGCGCAACTTTAGGTTTGGAAATAACTGAATATTTTAAAATTTTAGGAAAAAAACTAGATTATTTAATTATTTCTGTCGGAGGAGGAGGTTTAATTAGCGGGGTATCTTCTTATGTAAAACAAATATTCCCTGACACAAAAATAATTGGAGTAGAACCTGAAGGTGCTAGAGGAATGAGTGATAGTCTAAATTTAGGCAAACCTCTAGATAATATTAAAGTTAATACTATTGCCGATAGTTTGTCAGCACCATTACATATGAAATATTCTTTTGACGTAGCAAAAGAAAATATTGATGAAATGATTACCGTTTCTGATGAAGAAATGAAAAAATATATGCTCTTTGCTTTTGATAATCTTAAACTTATGTTAGAACCTGCATGTGTTGCTGGCTTAGCAGCAATAAAAAATAAACTTAGAAATAAATTAAAAAATAAAAATTCCTTAGTGATTTTATGTGGATCAAATATTGATAAAATCACTTGGAATGAATTAACTAATTAATTAGGAATAAATAATTTTCCACCACTAATTGATTTACCTACACCAGTTGTATATTTATTGCTTATGGTTAATTTTTTAATAGATCTTATAGCAATATATGCGAACATTTGAGACTCTACAAGATCACCATTAAATTTAAAATTATCAATTAATATAATTTTTTTACGTATATTTTTTTTTAATAGTTTTAATAAAAAACTATTTTTCCTTCCTCCTCCTGTTAAAACCATAGTATCAAAATTAATTTTATTTTTTTTTATAAATTCTTCCAAACCAATTAATGTCATATATGTTGCTGTGCAAAGTGCATCATATTTATTTATTTTTATTAATTTACTAAAGTATTTATTGAAATGATTTCTATCTAATGATTTTGGAAATTTTTTACTAAAAAAATCATCTTTTTTAAAATTATTTAATATATTATAAATAGGTTTACCTTTTGAAGATAAATATCCTTTTTTATCAAATTTTTTTTTAAAAAAATAATTGCTTAGATCATCTATAATAGTGTTAGCTGGACCTATATCGGATGAATAAATATTATTTTTATTAATCGCAGAAAAATTAGCAATACCTCCAAGATTAATAATAATTGACTTATCAATTAATTTATTAAGAATATATTTATGATAATAAGAACCAATTGGGGCTCCTTGCCCACCATTTTTAATATCATTATCTCTAAAACTTGAAATTGTTTTAATATTTAATTCATTCGCAATAATTTTCCCTGAACCTAATTGAATTGACATATTTTGTGATGCATCATGATAAACAGTTTGACCACTTAAACCAATTATATCAATAAAATTCTTTTTAATTTTAAAATCAATTAAAAATTTTTTTATAAAATATATTAAAATATTATTAATTATTTCTTCATTTCTTATAAAATATTCATTAATTTTTTTTCTATCTTTTGGTTTATTTTTTATTATTTTTTTAATTATATTTTGAGTTTTTAGTGAATAATTATAAGATTTTTCTTTTAAAATTTTAACAATATCTGTTCCATTTGTTTTAATTAAACTTATGTCTATACCATCCATTGAAGTACCAGTCATAATTCCAAGTACATTGTATGTTCTTTTTTTATTAATATTTAGAGACACAATTCTTAAGTTGATATTTCCACAGTTTATTAACAGTCATATTAACAAAAAAAAATACTTTTAGTCTTTTTATATTGATAACATAGTAATTTTTATTTAAATTAAATATAATTATTACACGCAAAGGTAATAATCAAATTAATTAAGGGAAACTTTAATTAGTTTGTATCGGGAGGAAATGCACGGTACATAAAAGGAGCCTAGCTTGCTGGGTTCCTTTTTTTTATGTACAATATTAAAAAATATCTTATTAGCAAATTCCATCAATGATTAAAAAATATGATAAAATATTAGATATTTTCCTTAATAATTTAATACCTATTACTAAAAAAGAAATAATCAAAGGAAACAAGATTTTTGGAGCTTTTATTGTTAAAAAATCAAACTTAAGTTTAGAATCTGTTGGAACAAACCAAGAAATTAAAAACCCCTTATTTCATGGTGAAATATCTGCAATTTTTAATTTTTTTCAAAAAAAAATAGATAATCCTGGTGATTACTATTTTATTAGCACTCATCAGCCTTGTTCAATGTGTTTATCAGCAATTACATGGGCTGGATTTGACAATTTTTACTATTTATTTTCATATGTAAATACAAAAGAAGATTTTCAAATTCCACATGACCTGATGATTTTATCCGAAGTATTTAAAATCAAAAATGGAGAATATAATAAAGTTAATAAATATTGGCAAAGTTTCTCTATCTTAAATGAAATTCAAAGAATAAAAAATAACAAATCTTTATTAGAAAAAATTTATAAAATTAAAGAAGAATATAAAAAAATGTCAGAAATCTACCAACAATCTAAAAACAATAACAATATTCCTTTAAATTAATTGTTTTCTATTAAAAATGAGTATAAAAAAAACTAACGGGAGATACTGATTATTCAGAGCCGAAGGAGCAACGACCCGGAAACTCTCAGGCACAATGGACCGTAAAAAAAAACTCTGGAAAAGAGCATTAAGCTCTACCGAAGGTGAAAAATCTCTCAGGTAAAAAGACAGAGGGGTAACTTGGAGATTAATTTTGAATGAGTTACCTTTAGATATACCTTTAAAAAATTTTCATGAGTCCAAAGGTGCAAAAATGATACCATTTTCAGGTTATAGTATGCCAATAAATTATCAATATGGAATTATTAATGAGCATAAAAATGTAAGAAACTATTCAGGTATTTTTGATGTAAGTCATATGGGTCAAATTTTAATAGAAAATAATAAAGATAATATTAAAAATTTAGAAAAATACATTCCATTAAATCTTAAAAACTTAATAAAAAATAAATCAAATTATACATTCTTGCTTAACAAAAATGCAGGTGTGTTAGATGATTTGATAATTTCTAATATTGATATTTATGGAAAGTCTTTTTTTTATATTGTGTATAATGCTTCTAGAAAAAAAGTAGATGAAAAAATTTTCTTTGAATGTTCTTCAACTGCAGAAATTATATATAACAAAAATTGTTTATTTGCTGTTCAAGGCCCAGAGTCATTTGAAGTTTTAAAAAATACTATTGATGTATCTGAAGATATGAAATTTTTAGATATTAGAATATTTGATTATAATAAAAAAAAAATACTTGTAAGTCGATCAGGCTATACTGGTGAAGATGGGTTTGAAATTTCTATTCCAACAGATCAAGCTGAAAATTTTTTGAAAGATCTATTAAAAAATAAAAATACAATGCTTTGTGGTTTAGGATCAAGAGATTCATTAAGATTAGAAGCAGGATTAAGTTTATATGGACATGAACTCAATGAAACTATAACTCCAGTTGAAGCTGGCTTATCATGGGCATTAGATAAAGATAGATTACAAGATAATAATCTAAATGGAAATAAAATTTTATCAGAACAACTCAACAAAAAACTATCTAATAAAAAAATAGGATTAATTTCTATTAGTAAAGTGATGTTACGCGATGGAATGCTAATATCTGATATTAATCAAAATAATATTGGTAAAATTACAAGTGGTTGCTATAGCCCAAATTTAAATAAATCTATCGCCATTTGTTATGTAGACTCAGAATTTAATTTTGAAAACGAAATTTTTTGTGAAATTAGAAAAAAAATGGAATTAGTTAAGATAACTAAGCTTCCCTTTGTTAAAAAAAATTATAAAAAAGATGGGAGTAATAATGAGTGATAAAAAATATACTAAAGATCATGAATGGATAACAATTGAAAACGGTGTTGCAACAGTTGGTATATCTAATCATGCACAAGAAAGTTTAGGAGATATAGTATTTATAGAATTGCCTACAATTGGAAAATCAGTTAATGCAAAAGATGAAATTTGTGTAATTGAATCTGTAAAAGCGGCATCAGATATTTATGCACCTATTGACGGAGTAATTTTGGAAATTAATAATAATTTAGAAAGTGATGCTGCAATTATTAATAAAGATGCTGAAAATTCAGGATGGATTTTTAAAATGAAAGTATCAAATCCTATTCAATACGATGAATTGATGAGCGAGGATGATTATAATAAATTCTTGGAGAAATAAGTGATTGAAATAGATAAATTTGCAAGTAGACATATTGGACCAAGAAATTCAGACATAATTGAAATGCTCAATGTTATTGGTATTAAATCATTAGATGACTTAATTAAAAAAACAGTACCAGAGCATATTATTTTTAAAGATAAACTCAAATTAAGACCTGGTATGTCAGAAGAATTTAATAAGACTAATACGCAACTTTTATCTTTAAAAAATAATTTTAAAAAAACTTACATTGGAATGGGATATTATAATACAACAACTCCAAGTGTAATATTAAGAAATATACTTGAAAATCCTGGATGGTACACTGCTTATACACCATATCAGCCAGAAGTAAGTCAAGGCAGGTTGGAAATGTTAATGAATTTCCAACAAATGATAATAGATTTATCAGGAATGGACATTGCTAATGCTTCTTTATTAGATGAAAGTACTGCTGCAGCTGAAGCAATGATGATGGCATTTAAAGTTAAAAAAAGTTCTAAATTCACTTTTTGTATTCAAAATACATGTCATCCTCAAACATTATCGGTCTTAAAAACAAGAGCTAAACCTCTTGATATAAAAATAATTTTCGATAATCCTGACGAAGATACGTTTGGCTGTTTAATTCAAAATCCTGATACATATGGTGAAATTGCAGATTTAGATAAATTAATTAAACTAAATAAACAAAAGGATATTATTTCAATAATAGCGGCTGACATAATGAGTTTGGTCATAATGAAATCCCCAAGAAGTTTTGGTGCTGATATTGTTGTTGGTAGTTCTCAACGATTTGGTGTTCCAATGGGTTTAGGTGGTCCACATGCAGCTTTTTTTGCCACACTAGATGAATATAAAAGAATGATGCCTGGCAGGCTAATAGGCGTATCTATTGATAGAACTAGTAAAAGATCTTACAGAATGGCATTACAAACTCGTGAACAACATATAAGAAGAGAAAAGGCTACAAGTAATATTTGCACAGCCCAAGCTCTTCTTGCAATAATTTCAGCCTCTTTTGCAATTTACCATGGTCCAGAAAGACTAAAAAATATTGCTAATAATATTCATCATCATACGAGATATCTAAAAAAATCATTAGAGATTTTAGGATTTGAAGTAATTTCTAGAAATTATTTTGATACATTATCTATAAAAACACCAGAAGCTAAATATTGGGTAAATAAATCAATTGAACAGGGTAATAATTTTAGATTAGTTGATAATGAAAATTTTACTTTATCCTTAGATGAAACTACTACATTACAGGAAGTTGATAATTTAATTAATTTATTTAATGAACAAAATATCGATATTTTCGCTGAAGAAGTTGAAAATAAAATTGATAAATCATGTTTTGAAGATATTTTAAGTAGAAAAGGCAAAATTCTTACTCATCCCGTATTCAATATTTATCATTCTGAAACTGAAATGATGAGATATTTAAAAAAACTTGAAAATAAAGATGTGGCCTTAAATAGATCAATGATACCGCTTGGATCTTGTACAATGAAATTAAATGCAGCATCTGAAATGTTACCAATAACTTTACCAGGTTTTTCTAATGCTCATCCTTTCTTAGAACCTCATCAAAGAGATGGATATAATCAAATGATGAAAGAATTAATATCTATGTTAAAAGATATTACAGGTTTTGACTCAATTTCACTTCAGCCAAATGCTGGTGCTCAAGGAGAATTTGCAGGATTATTAGCGATTCAAAAATTTCATGAAAAAAATTCAGATACTAAAAGAAATATTTGTATTATTCCCAAAAGTGCCCATGGTACAAATCCAGCAAGTGCGCAAATGTGTGGTATGGAAATCTCAATTGTTAATTGTGATGATAAAGGTAATGTAGATATTGATCATTTAGATAAAAAAATTGCCGATGCTGGAGATAAGCTATCTGCTTTAATGATAACGTATCCTTCTACTCATGGTGTATTTGAAGAAAGTATTGTAGAAATTTGTGAAAAAATTCATAATGCAGGAGGTCAAGTTTATTTAGATGGCGCTAACTATAATGCAATGGTAGGTGTAGCAAAACCAGGTAAATTTGGACCAGATGTCTGTCATATGAATCTTCACAAAACTTTTACAATTCCACATGGTGGTGGTGGACCTGGAGTAGGCGCTATAGGCTTGAAGCAACATCTTGAGGAATTTGCCCCAGGACATCCAATTTTTAAAAACGAAATTGGTTTATCTGAACAAGAAGCCGTATCTGCTGCTCCTTGGGGAAGTGCATCAATATTACCTATATCATATTCTTATATATCTATGATGGGTGATGATGGATTAAAACTGGCAACGCAAGTAGCCATATTAAATGCAAATTATATTAAGCAAAGATTAAGTGAATTTTATCCGATTTTATATAAAGGAAAAAATGGGATGGTAGCTCATGAATTTATTATTGATATGAGACCTTTTAAACAGGAAATTAATATTTCAGATGAAGATATTGCCAAGAGATTAATAGATTATGGCTTTCATGCTCCTACTATGTCTTTTCCTGTACCAGGAACTCTTATGATTGAGCCAACAGAAAGTGAGTCAAAGGAGGAGCTTGATAGATTTTGTGAAGCAATGATTTCTATACATGGAGAAATTGAAAAGATTAGAAATGGCTTATTTGATAAAGTTGATAATCCAATTAAAAATGCACCTCATACAGTAGAGGAAATATCATCAGATGAATGGCACCATTCTTATACCAGGCAAGAGGCTGCTTACCCTCATTCTTACCTCTTAAATAACAAATATTGGAGTCCTGTTAGTCGAATTGATAATGTCTATGGAGATAGGAATTTATTCTGTGTTTGCCCACCTATTGAAGAATATGAGGAAGCAAAAACTGGATAAATGTTATATTTCAATTATTTAATATATAAATTTATAAATAATTATTAAAAAATGATTTATCTCAACCTTTTAATTGTATTCTTAGTTTTAGTCGCAATACATGAGTATGGTCATTATATTGTTGCTAGATTTTTTGGAGCAGAGGTAAGCGATTTTTCAATTGGATTTGGAAAACCATTATTCAAGTATACAGACAAGAATGGAACAACTTGGAAAATAGCACCCATACCACTTGGCGGTTATGTAAAAATTAAAGGATTAGATAATATTTTCTCTAAAAATAGCTCAGAAGACGAAGGTTCATTTCAATCACTTTCTCTATTTCAGAAAATTTCAGTACTTTTAGCCGGAAGCATATTCAATATTTTAAGTGCTTGGTTGGCATTGTTTACAATATTTTTCTTTTTTGGGATTGTTAATTTTTTACCAATAATAGGTTCCGTTATGGAAAACTCTGCTGCTTATAAAAATGACCTTCGTGAAGGAGATAGAATATTAGAAATAAATAACATTAATATTGAAGAGTTCTCTGATATTCCAAGAGCTATAGGTAATAGTAAAAATTTAAATATGTTAATTGAACGAGAAAATAAGATTATTAATAAAAACTTTGATTTAATTTTTAATGATGAATTAAATAGATTTGTTATTGGAATATCTTCTCCTAGTGAACCAATTATAGATAAATATAATTTTAAAGAATCAATAGGTAATTCACTAGCATTTATACCGACATACTATGTTGCATCTTTTAGTTTTCTGAAACAATCCTACAAAGAAAATACTTTAGGAGATCAGCTTGCTGGACCTATAGGTATTGTTAAAAATGCAGATCAAATGATGCTTGATCAAGTAAGAGGAGTATTATTTTTATTTATAATAATATCTTTATTTGTTGGTTTATTTAACCTATTGCCAATCCCATTATTAGATGGAGGTCATATAATGTATTTTATTATTAGAAGAATTTTTTCAAATTCACTTCCAGAATTTGTAACTAGAGTTTATTTGGCTGTGGGGATAACAATTATATCATTTCTCTTTATAGTTGTTACTTACAACGATATTTTTTATAAATAATTATTTTAGGGAGATAAAATGACTAACTTTGAAAAAGTAAA
>MDTB01061660.1_pt1 | contig 14399 bp, 13 predicted proteins | sample 811161 | NCBI WGS metagenome assembly MDTB01 (sample SAMN05326650, study PRJNA326480) | marine metagenome | isolation source: seawater | place: Mediterranean Sea | collected 2009
CAACTGAATCACGACCCATTGAGCGTGAACGATGACACAGTGACCATTAGAATTGGACACTCTCCAGATCCTGATGATGCTTTCATGTTCCATGCATTGACAAATGGAGCAATTAACACAGGTAAGAGGAGATATGAGCACGTCCTAGTTGACATTGATACACTGAACAGAGAGGCCGAGATAGGCAGTTTCGAAGTTTCCGCTGTAAGTATTCACTCATATCCGAAAATTTCCAATTCTTACTATCTGATGAATTGTGGCGCTTCAATGGGAGAGGGGTACGGACCAATCATAATTTCTAGGGAAGAAATGAGCGTTGAAGAAGCGAAAGGGAAAGTAATTGCAGTACCAGGAAAGAGTACTAGTTCCTATCTCGCTCTAGTGCTAGCATTAGGCATAGTAGAGGTGGTGGAGGTTCCCTTTGACAAAATTCTTCCCGGCGTATTGGAAGGAAAGTATGACGCCGGGGTAATCATCCATGAGGGTCAGTTGACTTGGTCAGATGAGGGCGCTTACATGGTCATGGATTTGGGCGTCTGGTGGAACGAGCAGACAGGCCTCCCCCTCCCACTGGGCGGGAATATAGTAAGGAAGGATCTTGGTGAATCGATGTGTTCACAGGTTTCGGACGATATCAAAAGAAGTATCGAATTCTCTCTGGAAAATCCCAAAGATGCACTAAAAGATGCAATAAAGTGGGGAAGGGGTATAGACGAGGATACCAACGAGGAGTTCGTAAAGATGTACGTAAATAGGCGTACAATAGACTATGGCGAAGATGGACGCAGGGCAGTCAGAATGTTTCTTGAGAGGGGGGTAGACGTCGGTCTAGTTCGGAGTGATTTTGATGCTAGTGGTCTGAAGTTCATTGGAGCTGAGCAACATGACTGAAAGGCCTGAAGTTAGCGAGTTTGGATCGGTCGATCCGGCCCCCCCCACTAGCAATAGCATAAATGTAGAGAAACTTCGCGATATTTTGTGCGACGAGGACGAGAAGATGTTTCAGAGGATGAGAGCTCTTTTCGCATTGAGGAATATTGGAGGGAAGCCCGCAGTGGATTCTCTTGCAAACGCATTTGATTCTTCATCTGCATTACTGAAGCACGAGATTGCTTATGTTTTAGGGCAAATGCAGGATGATAATGCAGTCCCTCACCTAATCGAAAGATTAGAGGATCTGAATGAAGACGTGATGGTAAGACATGAGGCGGCAGAGGCTCTAGGCGCAATTGGTGACAGGGTTGCCATGGGCACGCTGGAAAAGTTTGCATCGGATGAAGAGGTGGTCGTGGCAGAATCCTGCGAAGTAGCCATTGATCTCCTAAACTGGGTATCTAGCAAGAGGCTGGAGTACACGGACTAATTGTGGTCGAACCAGTCTGGAATGGATTCTACCCCACAAACTTCCTCTAGAAAGACTAGCAAACCTTTGATCGGTTCTGTGCTGAGAAGGTTTGATACTTCATTGCGATAATATTCGCCTACCCTTTCAACGGACAGGCTTACCTTCTTCGAAGCATCTGAAATCACAATATTCCTTACATCTTCTTGTTCGAGGAAAGTGTTGTAATTACTTAGCATGATCTCTCTTGCATCGCTTACAGAATTTACATTGGAGTCTTTCCTAGCAGCAAATACTCCGAAGACCATTGGGAGGTCTGTAATCTCCACCCATTCACTACCGAGGTCCATCCTTACTAAGTCGGGGTTGTTTATGGCAGCAGATATTGCTCGGTCCCCAATTATTAGTGCACCGTCGCATTCATCGAGCATCGTGTCCATGTCTGGACCCATTTTGATATATTTTGGATCGAGGCCCCTCTGCTCGAGTATCCACTTCATCAGCATATTGGATGTCGAGGAGTCTGAGGGCAATGCAATGTCCCTCATAGACTCAATCGACCTATTGCCAAATAGAAGAACCGAACCAACAGACTCACGGCCTACTATCCCTATGTCCCTGATAAGGCTAAGATCCCCCATATTAGATGCATAGTCGGCTGTTGGAATTGGGGCAGTGATACAGTCTCTACGTAGAAGATGGCCAGTCAACCAAGACGGAGGTGCTGAGAGAACCTTCCAGCCTTCAGGAATCGTATGGAAAACTGGATCGCAATTGATGAAGGAAACTCTACCTAGAACACCATCCCATGACATGGGTTCACTGACCTATTATTGGGAGCAGTTGGCCCTCTCTTTTCGGTTTTAGTTCCAAAGATTCGAATCGTGTATACGTGGAGTCCCTCTTTACAGGAGTCTGGCCGGCAGATTCGATGAGGTTTCCGAGTTTGTATGAATCGTAGTTCAAATTTGTAGTACTACCTGCAACGTGCATAATTTCCTCGTGACCGACGGTCCCGTCTATATCATCCGCTCCAGAGTTGATTGCGATTGTCGCAAGATGATCTCCAATATTCATCCTATATGCCTTGATATGTGGGATATTATCAAGCATTATCCTAGAGAGTGAAATAATACGAATAACTTCCTCTCCAGAAGCTAGTCGTGCCTCTGGTAATCTTGTATTGTCCTTTAGGAATGGGTACGGGACGAAACACTGGAATCCTCCGGACGAATCCTGCTGTTCTCTCAGTTTTTTCAGGTGGGTGATGCGATCTCGGGTTGATTCTATAGTTCCGAAAAGCATAGTGCAATTTGTTGGGATACCTAATTCATGAGCAATACCATGTATTTCCAAGTATTCAGAAGATTTCTCCTTGCCCATGCAAATACGATCTCTGATAGTGTCGACAAGAATCTCTGCTCCACCTCCCGGGAGGGAGTCCAGTCCCGAGTCCCGGAGAATAGTCAGGGTCTCCAGAATCCCCAATCCAGACCTGGAGGCAATATGCTTTACTTCGACTGCGGTTAGTGATTTGATGCTTATTCCCGGAAACCTCTGCTTAGTAATTCGATAAATTTCTGAATAGTGATCTATGTTCCAATCAGGGTGGAGACCCCCTACTGCATGGACCTCATCTATTTTCCCTTCGAATGGTTCTATCCTCGATATGAACTCATCTGGAGTAAGTGAATATGCTTCCTTATGCCTTGGACCCTTCCTGAAAGCGCAGAATCTACAAGCAAGAGTACAGACATTGGTTGTATTTACATGGAGGTTTTCATTGAAGAAAACATTGTCTCCAAACCTGGACCTTTTGATCATCATTGCTAGTGCCGTTAGTCCTGGTAAAGGCGCGTTGGTGTGCAGTTCCTCTCCTAACTCGCAAGATACTCTTCCGTCATTGATTAAATTGTGAAGAGTTTTGCTAAGCAAAACATCATTCTTGACTGAAATTGGTAGAGGCATTCTCGATAGTTCTTCACGCCAATTGCGCTCAGGGTCTGAGAAGTCCCGATTCACGAATGTGCGAACTAATGATATGATTTGAATCACTCTACTGGATGGTTAAACAAAAAGTCTCATTGAAAACCATCAATAGCCCGGACGCGTCACTTTTGCACATGGGACGCGGCCCTGAGGTAGATGTTAGTGAACTAGTGGAAATGGCTAGGAGATGCAGGGTTGACATAGTGAAAATGACGCATGCGGCAAAATCCGGGCACCCCGGGGGATCGCTTTCAGCAATAGACAGCATGGTTGCACTTTATGGTACGTGTCTCCGTTTTGACACCAGTAATCCGGATTGGGAAGATCGGGACAGATTCATCATGAGCAAGGGTCATGCAAGTCCAGCAATGTATGCTATTCTACACCAGATGGGAGTCCTAGACGAGGATGATATCATGGGATTTAGGACACTTGGTTCTGTTTGCCAAGGTCACGTAGACATGAATTGGACGGAGGGAGTGGATTTCTCGGCAGGAAGTCTGGGGATGGGTTTGTCATTCGGGCTCGGGTGCGCTCTAGCTGCTAAAATGGATTCAAGTGACAGGAGAGTTTGGGTCATGTTGGGAGACGGAGAAACTCAAGAAGGGCAAATCTGGGAAGCGGCTATGGCAGCAAATTATCACAATGCATCAAACATTAGGGTAATTGTGGATCGAAACAGGATTCAGAATGATGACTTCATGGATGTGCAGATGGAAATTGGGGATATTGGTGAGAAGTTCCGATCTTTTGGATGGACTGTCAAGGAAGTAGATGGACATGATATGGCCTCTTTGGTTGATGTAGTGGATTGGGCTAACAGACAAGATGGAGGGCCAGTTGCTATTGTGGCGAATACTATCAAGGGAAATGGCGTTTCATTCATGGAGAATAATCCATCTTTCCATGGAAAGGCTCCAGATGATGAAGAGTTGCGAATTGCACTGGAGGAGTTATCATGAGTGCTCCCTCAACCGGAGGGGCATCTAGGGACGGATATGGGAGGGGGCTTCTGCGAATAGCGGAAGACCCTCGTGTGGTCGTATTAGAGGCTGATCTGGGGAAATCGACTAAATCATGCCACTTCCGTGACGAATATCCTGACAGAACTGTTTCATTGGGAATTGCAGAGCAAAATATGATGCTTGTTGCAGCTGGAATGGCATCTTCAGGGAAAATTCCGTTCGCTAGCACATTCGCGATATTCACAGAAAGGGCCTTCGAGCAAGTTCGTAACGGTATTGCTCGTCCAGGGCTCCCAGTGCATATCTGCGGCAGCCATGGCGGAATCCATACCGGTACGGATGGTAGCAGTGCCCAGTCTATAGAGGATTTAGCCATCTACAGGACAATTCCAAAAATGACTGTGATTCACCCCTGTGATGATATTTCAGCAGAGGAGTTGACCTCCCAACTCCTTGATTTGGAGGGCCCTTCGTACATGAGAACAGCCAGGAATAAGGTCCCGAGAATGTATGAAGAGGGCTCAAGATTGAGAATAGGTTCTGGTTCAGTTCTGAGAGAAGGGAGTGACTTGGCAATCATCTCTTGTGGGGTTATGGTTGGAGTTGCTATCTCTGCAGCAGAAACTCTCTCGAGTGAGGGAATAAGCTGTACCGTGGTTGATATGCATACAATCAAGCCCTTGGACGTGGAATTAATTGCAAAACTGTCAGAATCTTGCGGAGCGTTTGTCTCGGCTGAGGACCACTCAGTGATCGGGGGGTTAGGTGGTGCTCTTTCAGAGTGGCTTTCGACTAATACTTCGAGCCCGTTGGAGATGGTTGGAGTAAGGGATAGTTTTGGACAGAGCGGCGGTACTTCGGAACTAATGGAAATGATGGGTTTGAATGAAGGTGGAATCTGCAATGCTGCAAGAAGAGCAGTTAGTAGAAAAAAATAGTCTTCATCGATAAGTATGGGGTTCATTTGATAGGGACCTCGATCCGACAACGGTACAGATGCCTGATAGCGACTCAGTCAGAAGGTTACTCGAGGGGGATATCGATCCCGTAGAGATTGAGCAAGATCCAGAACTGTACTCTATGGCAGAGAGGATTTACGGAAGTGATGCTTTAGAGGAGATGGGGGTTCATGCCCCGGAGATTGCTGAAACCTCTGCGGGAGTTGATTCCGGGATGATTTCTGATGACATCAGTCTTCCCGATTTCATGCCCGACCTTCCGGATTTGAAAGTGGCGACTGATACAAAATCTAGAAGGTGGGGTTTGGTGTTTTTCGGTTTCTGTGGATTGGCTGGTACAGCCTTCAACATGGTCATCGGGGTTGGCGCCATATTATGCTCTACTGGAATCGCAAACATGAGGGAGATATGTAGCGATGATTACGCACAGACAAAGGTTGTCTGGACCGAGGGGTACACTTGGGATAGCCTTCACCAGACAGAAACGTGGGTAAAGCCGATGACGGAGCCCTTACTTGGTGACCTGTTGATTCTGTCTTTTTTCTCGATTATTGCGATTGCTGGCCTATTTATCAAAAAGTAAGGCTAGTACATTCTTGCTATATGCTGCTTCTTTTTCGTCGCTTTTCCTGTAATCAGGCAATTCCTTTCTTCGGGGAGTGCTTCATCACATTCGCCTAGTAGAGTGAGGCCTGTCTTCTTTTCGAGAAATTCTGCGTCTGAGTCATTTCCTTCGAATGCTATCTCGTATACAGTCCCACTTTCGATGGAAGAAGCTTGAGATTCATCATAATCCAGATTATCGAAGGGGAAACGCTTCACCTTCTCGGAAACAAGAGATTTAGCCCTCTGGCGCAAATCTTCTGCCAATTCTTCAAGCGATTCCAAGACAGATTTCTCAGCTTCATCAATACTAATATCACACTTGTGGCCAGTTCTCAGAGTCAGGACAAACTTCCCTGCGGACAGGTCCCTTGGGCCCAGCTCTATTCTTATTGGCACTCCCTTTATCTCCCAGTCATAGTGTTTCACACCTGGTCGAACATCCCGAGTGTCTATTTCAACCCTAATTCCAGAAGCGGAAAGTCGTTCAGCCAACGCATGTGCCGCCGGTTCGACCTGACTATCTACGTGTGCAGCTATCGGCATTACTACCGCTTGAATAGGAGCTATGGCAGGAGGCAGAATCAAACCCTTGTCGTCACCATGCATCCCAACCACAGCACCTAATAGTCGCTCTGACATTCCAAATGTAGTTTGATGGCAGGGCTTTGTATTTCCTTCAGGGTCTTCATAAGAAAGATCGAAAGCCTTTGCCCATTGATCCTTGTAATGGTGATAGGTAGCTACCTGAAGTGTTCTTCCATTGGGCATTATAACGTCTGCGGCCTTTGTATACCATGCGCCAGGGAAGGTATCCCAAACAGGTCTCTTTGAGACCAATGAGGGTAGGCACAGATCATGCATTATTCTCTGAACCATCTCAGCATCTTCTTCTATCTGCTCGTCAGCACCTGTTTGATCTGCATGTACGGTATGTGCCTCAAAGAAGTGGATCTCCCTGACCCTTATGAAAGACCGAGTTTGCTTTGTCTCATACCTGAATGTATTTACGATTTGGAATGTCTTCAATGGGAGGTCGGCATGGCTCCTTACCCAAAGTGAGAACATAGTATACATGGGAGTCTCGGATGTTGGTCTGAGAAACATCGGCATCTCCAGCTTATTCTCTCCTCCGTGAGTAACCCAGTACACTTCTTTCTTGAATCCTGACGCTTCTTCGTCGAATCTCAGTTCTGACGGATCTACTCCTGCCTCGCGTGCTGCCTTCAAAATAGATACTAGTTTGTTTTCCTTATCCAGAAGATCCTCTGGAACTAGTAGTGGGAAGCGATACTCGTGATGGCCCGTCCTGGACATCTCCCTTCTGGCGAGTGAGTCAATTAAGCCCATTGCGGTTAGTCCGTATGGCTTCCATACGTCCATGCCTTTTATCGGATACCTCTTATCAACGAGATCGGCAATTTCGACTATTGCAGGGTACCACTTGTTGAATTCAGATTTTGGAGGGATTCCCCGCTTAGCCCTAGAAGGTTCTGACACATTCATGCGGTCTTTGCTAGTTGGCTTGAATTATTCGATTTAAATCACATCAATATGTGGAGATAATGTTCTCTATTTCTAGGCATAAATCCCGAATATCCCTGATTTCCGAGACCTTTCCATCTGAAAACACAATTCTACACCTTGAGTTGGATGTCCCGTAGACATCGTCTAGCATATTTGCCACTACTGCTAGTAGTTCGTTTTCGGATATTAAATCTAATGATTTGCTAATTAGGGAGTCCTCTTCACCGGTTACCTCCAATTTGAATGCAATTCTTTTCGAGCCAATCGTGTGTCCGTTTAATACCTTAAGATGCTTCAAAGTAGGCTTGAGCGTGATTTCCCAATCACCCGAGTTACTGGGAAATTTGCCAGAGATGGGTTCGGGAGAATAGTCCAGAATAGCTGCTGCATGAATCCAATAATCCGGTTTTTTTTCAGAGTTAGCGACAAGAATCGATTCTTCCAGCATCGAGTCTGGTGACTCGGCAATTCGTATATCGGGCAAACTAAAATTTGGTTTTCTACTAGTTATTCCAGAAACACACACAACATCGTGACCCATCCTGTGTAGGTATTCGGCAATTGACCAGCCGGTATTTCCCGAAGACGTATTCACAATTTTCCTTATCGAGTCAATTTGTGCCGCATTTGCGCCTAGGGTAATCGCCACTCTCTTCCTCCTCGCAATCCTTCGGTTTACTAAATTACAAAACATCGCGACTATCTCGACTTGGTCCGGCTGCTTTCTCTTTCCTTCTTTGGGATCGTCGATCATGATGTCCACTCCTAGTTCAACGGATTCCGATAGAAGATCACCAGTTACCTTGTCATGGAAAAGATCGTTATGCATCGATGGCACAAACAGAATTGGGATATCACTCCCAGATGCTGCAGAAATTGCCATCATTATCGGAGAGTCTATGATTCCATGGACAAACTTAGCAATAGTGTTCCTGGTTGCTGGAGCCAAAATCAATCCATCGAATCCTCCGAGTTGGGCCATTTCTGACTCCCAATCAGTCACTACATCGATACCAGAGCCCCATGACAGAGCAAGAGGAGTAATTACTTTCTCAGCGGACTTGGTCATCATTGGGAAAACTTCTGCGCCATGTCTCCTTAGTTCTCTAGCCAGTTTGACGGACTCTGTTGCTGCAATTCCACCGGAAACAGCTAATATGACCCTCTTCCCAACTAGGCTGTTTCCTATGACAGATACTCCGGTATCCTCGCTCATGGCTGCCCTATTGGATGTTCATTCATGAGGTCGTCGATGCTTGACTACAGTGACTCCATGGCAATTGAGATCCCCATCCCCCCGCCAATACACATAGAGGCAAGCGCCTTTTTCCCACCTTCTCTGGACAATATGCTGGCAGCCTTGCACGTGATCCTGGCCCCGGAAGCACCTAATGGATGACCCATGGACAAAGCGCCCCCATCGACATTGACTATGTCCGGATTTAATCCCAGTTCCCTGATGCAGGCAATACTCTGTGACGAAAAGGCTTCATTCAGTTCGAAAACATCAATTTCATTGGAGTCCCAACCTGCTCTCTCTAGTGCAAGTCTGGTGGAAGAAACTGGCCCTAAACCCATGAGTTCGGGCGGACAACCAGTGGTTGCAGCAGAAACAATTCTAGCCATTGGTTGCAATTCATTTTTTTTAGCAAAATCTTCACTACAAATAATAGAAAAAACAGCTCCATCTGTTAGTGGAGAAGAGGTAGCGGCGGTTACGGTTCCCCCATCACTGAAGGCAGGGCGTAAACGCGACATTGATTCAAGAGAGGAGTCTGGTCTGATGCATCCGTCTCTAGAGATTAATTCATGGTTATGAACAATGGGGACTATCTCCTCCTTGAATTTACCCAACTGTTCGGCATTTGATGCCTTTGTATGCGACAAGAGGGCAAATTCCTCCTGTTCCAATCTAGATATCCCATATAATTCTGCAACATTCTCTGCAGTGATGCCCATATTCACATAGGCCTCAGGAAAATCAATTTCGAATTTTGGATGTGGGCTCCAATTGAATCCTCTTCTCTTGACACGAGACATAGATTCGATTCCCCCGCACACGAAGCATTCTCCCCAACCAGCAGAAATATTTGCCGATCCGTACATTATTGCCTGCATGGACGATCCGCAGAGTCGGTTTATTGTAACTCCAGGGGCCTCATTCGGTATTCCGGACATAAGTGCCATTAAACGTCCAATATTGTATCCTTGCTCCCCTTCAGGATATGCGCATCCTACAATCACATCATCAATCACGGATAGATCGATATTATGATGATTAAGCAGGTCAATTAGCACCTGTGAGGCGAATTCGTCAGGCCTCACTTCAGACAAATCGCCCTTGTGTGATCTGGTGAAGGGGGTTCGACGCCAATCAACAATTACTGAACTCACGATTAGCCGTCATGTAGCGAGCCCATAACGATTCCCGGAGTAATTGATTTGGAACGACCGAGGGGTTCTTGAATAATCCTCAACGGGCGTTAAACATGATTAGGGAATGCCCGGTACACGGCTACTTTTCAGACGATGATCTATGTCCAGCATGTAACTCAGAGGGCAAGTTCATCATGAGTACCAGAGAACGTGACGGGATGGCAAGAAAGCTAGCCCTGGTTCTCAGACACGCTCCTGAGAGGTTTGATTTGGAAATGGACATAAATGGTTGGATAGATCTCAGAGACATAGTAAGGAAATTCAAAGATGGCGGCAGGCGTAGACAGCACTGGCTTAGGCCACATCATCTAGTTGCTATCTCAGAAACCGATCCCAAGGGAAGATACGAGGTTAGGGGGAATATGATGAGGGCTACTTATGGCCACACAGTAGAGATAGAGTTGGACCTACCATCGAGTGATATTCCAGATTCCCTATACTATCCTTGTGATCCAGGTGAAGCAGAAAATCTAATTGAAATTGGGATTAGCCCGGGAGATAGGGCCCATGTTCATCTTTCTGCGTCTATCAGGCATGCTGCTGAGGCAGGCAGGGTGCATCACGATGACCCGTCGATAATTGAGGTCGATACAGCTAGGATGGTTGCATCTGGGGAAACGATTTGGCACGCAGGTGTTACGGTCTACTTATCCGAGAGTGTCGCAGGCGAGTATCTCTCAATAGTTGGCCAAGATGACCCTGAGTTATCTCTCTTAAGAGAGACCTGGTTTGAAGAAGAGTAGTCAGAACTCGCCACAAACAGGGCAGAATTGCAAATCGCTCAGTTTCTCCGCGCCGCATGAGTGGCACTCTCCGGATTTGGTGACTGGTTTTACTTCGGAGTTATTCTTTATACGTACTGATTCCTCCCTCTCGACGAATGGAGAAGCATGAGATTGATCTAGACTGCTTAGAATCTCCCTGTACCTCACAACCTCGGAAATAGCGAGCTCGATTTGTAGAGTTCGACGTCCTCTGTCATCCTTGTCATCTAGAAGGGACGCATTGGCTAATTCAGATTGTAGCCATCTTTGAAACCTTTCCAGTTCGGATGTGTCAACCACAACATATGGATGGAGCATTAGCGTTAAACTGTATGTATTGAGTTGAAAACGTTAGAATACGAGTCCCCCCCATTAAGCCGTCAATGGCATCTAGGATAGTAATAAAACTGGGTGGAGGCTTGATTTCTGACAAGAGTTCAATGAAGAAGTTTAATTCTGAGGCTGTGGAAAGGGTAGCCGAGATAATATCCTCAGTCATTGAGATAGGAATACCCACAATCATAGTTCATGGTGCGGGATCTTTTGGCCATTTACTAGCAAAAGAATGGTCTATATCTGGAGGAGTGGATCAGAAGATTGCTGAAGGGCAGCGAATGGTTATCGATCAAATACGTACAGATATGAGGGAATTGAATGGATTGGTGATGGATAAGTTTGCAGACTTAAAATTGGAATCTGAGGGTCTGCCACCCTCAAACTGGGCCATTGGTACTGGATCGAGTTTCCAAGGAGACATTACAAATTTCGAAAGATTACCCGAGGAGCCCATTCCGATCACCTTCGGAGACGTTGTTAATACGAATGATCGTCTTGAGTTTGGAATACTATCAGGTGATGATTTGATGGTGAGGCTCGCAAGAGAATTGGAGGTATCACACTGTATTTTCCTTATCGGCGATGCTGAGGGAGTCCTGAGCGGACCACCAAACCAAGAAGGATCGAAGTTGATTAGTAGATTGGGGGCAGAAGAGGAGATCGAAGGGCCACATAACTCAGAAATCGATGTTACTGGTGGAATCGGGCTGAAAATAGATAGGGCCAGAAAAATTGCATCTGACGTTGAGGAGGTATGGATATTGGATGGACGGTGTCCTGAAAGAGTCTTAGAATTGTTGAAAAATGGGGAAACTAGAGGTACAAAGATTCTCCCCTATTGAGTCTTCATATAGGCGCCTCCTTTCGATTAACCCGTATGTCCACGAGAGAATTAGATCTGGATAGTCATGATTCCTCACAGTTACAGATGATGGATGAGATGTGCCTATTGGTGGATTCAACGGACAGGGTGATTGGTTCGAAGTCGAAATTAGACTGTCACAGAAATGAAGGAATAAGGCATAGAGCCTTCAGTGTGCTAATATTCGACTCCGAAGGGAGACTGCTAGTTCAGAAGAGAGCCTCTGAGAAGATTACCTTTCCAGGTGTTTGGGCAAATAGTTGCTGCAGCCATCCACTCGACCTAGAATCAGAAAAAAACGGACCAGAGGGGGCAGTGACTGCCGCGAAAAGGAAGCTATGGCAGGAACTAGGGGTGCCGAAGGATGAAACCGATCAATGGACATTCAATCATATTGGGAGGATGGAATACTCCTGCAGGTGGGACGAGGATTGGATTGAGAGGGAGATCGATCATATCATGGTGGTTCGTGCGGATGCTAATGTGGACCATAATCTCAATGAGATCTCAGAGGTTCTTTGGGCCGATCCTGATGAAGTCAAGAGGATGATGGATGGACAAGGAAAATGGAAAGATCAACTGATTGCTCCGTGGTTTAGACTAATTTGGCAACATTATGCAATTCCTAACGATTGTGATTTTATATCTATGACAAGTAAAATAAATGATGTTATCACATATTGCGGAGAAGTGGACATGAGTGGTAGTCCTGTAAATCCTGGTCAGACACTGCTAGATGCTCTCTCGGGACATAGGGATAAGGTAGAGGGAGAGATAATGTCTAGTCTCTCTAAGATGAAGCAGAAGAATCTCCATGGTGCAATGACGCATCTATTCAAGGGAGGCGGAAAGAGGCTTCGGGCCATACTGCCTAGGCTTGTTGGGGAGGCGGTTGGAAAGGCACATGACGGGCACTACACACTGGGTGCGTCAATAGAAATTATTCACAATTTTACGTTGATCCACGATGACATAATCGACCAAGACCCCATTCGGAGAGGATTAGACGCTGTTCACGTGGAGTATGATGATGCCACAGCAATCAATGCTGGAGACGCCATGCTCGCAGTCGGGTTCGAGATTCTAGCAGAGTCAGAGGACGTGCCTGACGAACTGCTAGGGCACTTGATTAGATCAATTGGTGAGATGGTGAGGAAGGTCGCCGAAGGACAGCAGGAAGACATTGAGTTCGAAACCAGAGGAGAGGTGACTGAAGATGAATACATAGCTATGATTGCGGGGAAGACCAGTGCTATGTTTGAGACATGTTCCAGAACTGGGGCGATTCTTGCGGGGGCTAGCGATGAGGAGGTTTCCAATATGGCTCAATGGGGCCTAAATCTTGGACTATGCTTCCAATTGATGGATGATTTGATTGACATTACGGGAGATACCGAGACACTAGGTAAACCCGCTGGATCTGATATCGTCCAGGGGAAGAGGACGCTTATTGCGATTCATGCATTGCAAAGTGATTCAAACCTTACCAACTTCAACGAGGTATTTGGAGCTGGCCAGTGTAGTGACCAGGCTTTAACCAAGGCTGTGTCGGAATTGGAAGTTTCTGGATCAATAGAGTACGCGAGGAATAGAGCAATGCACCATCATTCTCTTGCACATGAGTGTCTGGACAAGCTCGAGGAGTCGTTTTCCCTATCGGTGTTGAGGGAGTTAACCGATTTCCAATTGATTAGAATAAGCTGATCAATCCGTGTATTGGGACTCTCCCGGAATTTCTTCTTTGAGGCCCTTCCTCTGTCTAATATCACCGACTATCTTATGGAAAAGCTCTGGGGGAACCTGATCATATCCAGCATTCTCGGTATTCCAAACTGCTCTTCCCTGTGTTGCAGCCCTTATGTCGTTTGAGAATCCGAATGATTCAGCGACTGGCATTTTACCAATCACGCATGTAACATCGTTTTCGACAGGCATGTCTTCAATCACGCCTCTTCGAGTGATTAGTTGCCTGGTAATCCCTCCGGCCCACTCAGAGGGAGCATCGATTCGAATCTTTTGAATTGGTTCGAAGAGTACCGAATCAGCCCTCAGTAAGGCCCCTTTGATTGCATTCCTTACTGCTGGAATAGTCTGGGCTGGTCCCCTGTGTATGGCATCCTCGTGCAATTTTGCATCTACTAGTCTGACCATAATTCCCGTCAGTGGCTCGTCGGCAATTGGTCCCTTCTTGCACACGTCGTTGAATGCCTCTATGATCAATTCCCTCGTTTCATGCAGGTTCTGTATGCCCTTGGTATCGTTGACGAGAACAGTAGTGGCATTTATCGCGTATATCTTTCTCATCAAATCCTTATCCATTCCCAGTTCGCCGAACTTATTACCGACCTCCTTGGCATCCTTGTTCCTAACTGGTCCGTCCCCTAAATCGCCTTCCCTCAATGCAGTGATGACGTTCTCTGGAAGTTGCTCTACCTCCACGTAGAATCTGTTGTGTCTGTTTGGGGATTTGCCCTCGAACGGCCTACCTTTGTTGTCCGCCCCTATTGACTCCCTGTATACCACTATCGGATTGCTCTGATTTACCTTGATTCCCTGTTCCTCCTCTAATCGATAAATAGTAATTTCAAGATGAAGTTCCCCCATCCCAGAGAGTAG
>MDTB01078024.1_pt1 | contig 14399 bp, 9 predicted proteins | sample 811161 | NCBI WGS metagenome assembly MDTB01 (sample SAMN05326650, study PRJNA326480) | marine metagenome | isolation source: seawater | place: Mediterranean Sea | collected 2009
CACTGCGGTGAGCCCGCTTTGCTTTTGCTGCTCGAATAAGTTGAGCCAGTCTTGCACTTCTCTTCGTTGATATTGCGGCATAGTCATTCTCCTTAACAAAAAGAAAACACCATGCCGTAGCTAATTTATGAATTGAATGTGGGGATTACCGGACGGACACGGTCTATGTGTTTTAATTCATTGGTTTTTTCATCATTGTTTTTCTTTAACCCAATGTAAAAATAACAGGTTCCTGCGCTTCTATCAGGCCTGTTTTTAGGAGGGATAAATGGGTCAAATGCGCTGAATGAAACAGAGGAAATGCTGCTGAAATAATCTTTAGGGAGAGCTGTTTCTTGCCAAGCATTTTGTTTACACAGCATCACCCCAACTTCGTCTTTAGGAGCAGTATCATCAATAACGGTTTTTACTATATTGTTTAGTAAAGTTGTTTTACCGACACCATTACGACCAATCAATACATGTATATTGCTAGAAGGAAGGGAGCCCGGAGTAACTTTAAAACTTATATCTATTTGAGCACTTTTATCAGTTTGTGTTTTTTTATATGAAAAATCGAATTTAGTTAATGGAGCTTCACCCTTTAATATTCTAGAGAACTGTCCATGAATTACAGAGGTACTTACTGACCGTAGTAAAGAAGTCTTGAAAACGGGTTCATCAATTGCGATATCAAAGCTTTTACGTGAAAAAGGAATATCATTTAACTTTGTTAATATATGGTTGCCAAGTTCTTCGCTAAGTAGGCTCTTTATATTTTTATAATATTCTTCGTCTTGCCCCAGACTGAATGCAATATCATTGAAGTGAGAAAAGGTGGAATAACCTATCTCTCTAGCGACCCAGCCCTCTTCAAGGCCCGCTATACCGATTTTTACATTTCCAATATCGTGCCTTATGCCATCTTCATTAAAAACAATTAGTGAAAACTTTGTTTTAAAGCCGTAGTCGTCCCAGTTGTCTTCACATAAAAAAGCAGCCAGCCTGGCAGCTTGCGGTGGATAAGCTTTATATTTGATTACTTGAAAGGTTAAATCCATTTTTGGTACCTAAAACGGTCCATACGTACTGTATCCAGCACCCTGGTAATTTGCATATACATGTTGATAAACAACAAGGTTAAGGTCTGCTAATTCGTCGTCTGGGTATGGAGCTTGTGGAAGATACTCAAGACTACTCGTTATAATTGTTCTAACTTGCGAGCTTACTTGGGTGCTCTCGCGCCAGCGGTCGACTTTTAGTTTTTCAGCTTTAAGCTTTTCTAAAGTCTCTTTGGCTACTTTTTTAACTTCTTTTTCTTCCCCAGGCGTTAATGTTGGTTTTTTCAAAAGGTCATAAATTGCTAACGTTTCCTCATCTAGCCCTTCACGCATTGCCCTTTCTTGTTCGGGGCGCATATCGTTTTGCATAAAATCATTTAAATCATCGAAAGCTTTTTGAACGGCTTGAATGTCTTTTCCTGCATTGTATTCAGCAATAATTTCTTTGTACTTTTCGTAAAACTCTAGGCGAATTGGGTTTTCTCGCACCATCTTTTCAAGTTGTTTTTCTATGGCTTCTTGCAGGTCGAATACCACCGCATTTTTCTTCTCTGATTTGGCGAATGCTTGCCTTAACTTGTCAAAGTCTAAATTGCCAAGATCAACATAGTCGTCTTCTCTGACTTCATTTTTGATGGTGCTAACGCTCATGCTGACTTCTTGTTGAAGCTTGCGCATAACAGATGAAATGTCGGCAGATTTAGTTTTTTGATTGAGCTGGCTGTAGATAGCTTCGATGGCGTTATAACGAGGAATAAATTGTTTAACAATTTCTTCTGGGTATAGCGCTTTGTATTTGCGCATAACTTCACGAGCGGCCACTTCAAATTGAGTACGTGTAGTTTCATTTAGGCTGACTGCATTTGTGGCCTTTTTGAGCGATGCTAAACGAGCCATCGCTGTTTTAGCATTCACTAAATCATCAAGATTAAAGTCCACTTCAGATAAGAAATTGGCTACAGCTAGAATCGCTGTATTTAGCTCTTCTGCCATTTCCTCTAACTTTTCTACAGGGCTGCCTAGTTTTTCTTCACCACCATTACCTTTTCCACCTGGCGAAGTCGGTTTGCCGCCTTCACCATAAACGGAATAGGCTTTTTCTAGCTGGGTATAAACGTTGCCGTAATCAACAATTAAACCGTTTTCTTTTTCGTCGTCATAAACTCGGTTAGCACGAGCAATGGTCTGCATCAGTGAATGACCTTGAATTGGCTTATCAAGATAAACTGTCGAAACACATGGCGCATCAAAGCCGGTAATCCACATGGCACACACAATGGCTAAACGGAACGGGTTTTCTTCATCTTTAAATTCCGTTTCAAGATCTCGCTCCACTATCTTTTTACGGTGGGTTTCAATGTCTAAACCAAGCTCTTTAAATTTCTTAACTTCGTTTTGTTCGCCACTTACCACCACGCAAACTTCGGTTTCTTCAACACGGGCAAGGTGTTTTTTAAGCGCTAGTTCTTCTTGCTGATCGGTAGCGTCGTCAATGCGTTGCTTGACGTCTTCAATGTACTCAGGCCAATAATCCATCACCAAGTTATACATACGAACAGCAGTTGGTTTATCAAGGGCAACAAAAATCGCTTTACCTTGATATCCACGGTCATTGAAGTGCCACACCAAATCTTTAGCGATTTTATCTAAGCGATCATCCGAGGTGAGAATTGGGTAGTCTCTGGCAAACTCACGTTTTAGCTTGGCGATTTGATCGGTATCGAGATCTTCATTGTTGATGATCTCAGCCATGCGCTCATCTAAATCTGGGTTTTCAATATCTAGCTTTTCACCACGGTTTAAATAACGCAGTGGCAGAGTTGCACCATCATCCATCGCTTTTTTAAAGTCATATACTGAAACATAACCACCGAAGATTTTCTTAGTTAGTTCAACTTCATCGGCAATTAAAGGTGTGCCAGTACAACCTAAGAAAGACGCATTTGGAATAGCTTTGAATCGCATGTTCTGAGCGTAAGTGCCACCTTGAGTTCTGTGAGCTTCATCGGAGATAACAATAATGTTATCTCGCTCAGTAATAAGCGGATATTCGGTTTCTTTCTTTTTGTCAATGGCGAATTTATGAATAAGCGTAAATACATAACGGTGATTTTCACTTAACAGCTCACGTAAATGCGCTCGGCTTTTTGCTCTTACGTTTTCTTCGGTAACTGCGCCACACCCAGTAAAGGAATCGTATAACTGGTTTTCTAATTCGGTACGGTCAACCACAATTAAAAAGGTGTAGCTCTTACCAAATTTACGTAAAATTTTTTGGGAAATAAACACCATAGAATAAGATTTACCCGAGCCTTGGGTATGCCAGAAAACACCGAGTTTACCTTTCAAGTCTTGAATGTTTTTCGCTTGTTCAACCACTTTGTTTACACCAATAAACTGGTGGTTTTTTGCCATGATTTTTACGATGTCATCACCTTCGCCATCAAATAGTACGAAGTTTTCAAACAAATCTAATAAGCGATGCTTTTCACAGGTGCCTCGTAAAATAGTATCTAGGCTAACTTCGCCTTTGTCGTCTTCTTCAATACGTTTCCATTCTAAGAAGAACTTATAAGGGCTGGTGACTGTGCCGACTCGTGAATCTGTTCCGTTACTTAATATGATAAAGGCATTGCTGTGCAGTACTTCTGGGATGGTATCTTTGTAATCGGTTAGGTTATCTTCATAAGCGTTACGTAAATCGGTGTGATGCGCCTTGAGCTCAAAAAACACCAATGGAATGCCATTAACAAAACCAACAATATCAGGGCGACGGTTATAAAGTTTGCCCACTACCTCAAATTGTCTAACCGCTAAGAAGTGATTGTCTGTCGGCTGATTAAAGTTAAAGACCTTGAGGCGTTTTTTTTGCAATTTGCCTTTGTCGTCCTGAAAGCTCACTTGCACGCCTTTAGTCAGTAATTCGTGCTTGGTTTTATTGATTGCCCCTAAGCTTTTATCGGCCTCAACTTGGGTGATCTGGTCAATGGCGTTTTGATAAGCGGTATCTGGTAAGTCAGGGTTAAAGTTAAGCAGCGCCTGCCTTAAGTAGCGAACGAGTATGACTTCTGATTTATTGGCTCGACCAAGCAAACCGTCACTACGGTCATCACTGGTCGATAGCGTTTCATTATGCCAGGCGGTTTCGACTTGCCATTGCAGGTCGAGCAATACCTCTTCGCTGGCCGCTTCTACCAATCCATCTTCAGAATAGTCATAACTCATTTATTGATACTCCATTCAATACGCCTGATTAGCTTATTTTTAAAAGCTCTTCTTTTAGAATACTGGCGCTTGTTATTTTTTTTCTTATTTCTACTTATACGGCCGTTGCCATTTTATCTTCTTGTTGTTCGAGCCGACTTAACATGGCTTCCGGCAATTCCACTTGCTCGATATCGATCATGCCTGTCATTAATCGAGGAAGCAGGATGTCTCTGGCTTCTGTTAGTAATTCATTTTGCTTTTGTAGATCCAATATTATCTTAAAAATATTGCCTGCTTTTTTACTAAAAGCTTCCAGAAGTTCCTTCGGAGGAAGTATTAGCGGAGCTCCTTTAACAATGCCCGTATTTATATTTTGAATAGCTGCGCCATAGGAAATCCTTTCAAAATACTCTTTCAAATAAAAAAACGTGAAATAAAAGTATTCTGTCATGTGCTCTGGTACTTCATCAAAATAAAGCCACCCGTCGTGAACACATGCTTCAGTGGCTAGAAAAATTGGAAAGCCCAGAGTTCCACTTGCAGCAACTACTATCGAGCCAGGTTGAAGCTTGCGGCTGAATGAAGCTCCATATGAATTTACATGTAACTTTGTCTTATGAACGTATATGTGAGAAGCAGTTGCGTCAGCTATTTTGAGCCAAGGTATATCACCATTTTCAAAATATACTTGATCTGAAATTGGTCTAGGCGAACTGCCTCGCCCCACAAAAACGCTCTCTCCGACTTTTGATCTTGACCATCCAACTGGAAGCTTACTTTCTTCATCAAAAACAGCGGTTTCATGGCCGGGAAACTTCATACGAACAAACCACTCTTCATAGGTGATTTGCGCCATTTCTTCTAACAACTTGATGCGTTTTAGGTTGTTTTCAATAAGGTCGTCGTATGCAGATAAGATCGCAGCAATATGCTTTTGAATTTTAATAGGAGGTACATCAACTTTAAATGACTTAAGTACATTTCTATTTAAAGTTGGAACAGCTCCACCACTATTTAAATCTTCAAAACTTAAACACCGCATTAAATAATAAGCAAACTTCGGATGATTTCCCTTAAAGTCTTTTACCCAAAGTGACGTGTTATGAGGCCAAAAATCACTTTTTGCATATTGAAAGTTTCCCAAAGTTCCTGAACGCCCTGTAATGACACCTGGCGCTTTAACTTTGAACTCATTGTGATACCCGATGATGGATGTTGAGCCATAAACAGGATATTTGCCTTCCGAGAATTGGGTTTTCGGTAAATCAAACCCTCTCTGAAAAGTAACAAACTGATCTAATGGCATCGTTTGGGTTTTAGACATCGGACATGACCTCATTGATTTGGGTAAGCAATGACTGAGAGTCTTGATTTAATTTAGAAAGTTCTTCTTTTATTTCAAATAATCGTTTTCCATAATTAAATTTGTCATCTACTTCAATTTTATAGCCTACATAGCGACCTGGCGTTAAGCTGTAGTCATTCTCTGCAACTTCGTCTTGGCTAACAATTTTGCACAGCCCTTCAACGTCTTGATATTGCTCATTTGGGAAGTTTTTTCTTAGTGAGTTCCAGTCTTTAATGCGTTGTTTGTAATCTGCTAATTCCTGTTTGAGCAGTGCTTTATGTGCATTCAGGGCAGCAGTTAATGCTTTAAGGAGTTTACTATTAGCATCCAGTTGCTTTTTTAGCTGTTTGTTTACTTTGGTCCCCTTATCATCTTTGCCTAGTACTTTAAAGTCAGCTAATGCTTTGTCTGATTGTGCTTGGTATTTCTCGATTAGAGCAAATAGCTTTTCAACAGGTTGGTTAAAACGTTCATTCCACGTATAGCAAACATCAAAGTCACTGTTAGCCGCAACGCTTAATACTTCGTCTAACTCTGCGGTAATTGAGCTGAAATCAAGGTTTGGCTTGATAATCTTTGCAAAAGATTTCACACAGCTTTCGCATAGTTCTTCGGCTTTTTTATCTTTATTTTCGACACAGGTTTTACACTTGCTGTCTGCGATAGGCTTAAAAGGTGCTGCAATGACTGTTTTACACTCATTACGAAGTTGGTTTATTTCAAGTGCAATGTCTTTGGCGAGGCTAATTGCCTCTTGGTTATGGGTGGTTTGCGCTGAGGCAATTGCAGTGTCATCACCTCGGTACGATTCCATAATGGCGTTAAAGTTAGTTAACTGACCTGGTGAGTAATCGTTAATGGTATTGGTGACAATTCGGAAGGTATTACGAGCGTCGATCATTAAGATCTTATCTTTGTTTGCTTCACTTTTACCTTTATCTAAAAACCAAACATGACAAGGCAATGAACGGGTATAGAAGAAGTTATTACCTACCGCCACAATACAATCGACAGCGCCTGTTTGTACTAGCTTTTGGCGAATGGCTTTCTCGGTATTACCGGCGTCTGTCGCTGAACTTGCCATAACAAAACCTGCACGACCTTGCTCGTTAAGGTAGTGGTAGAAATACTGGATCCAAAGGTAGTTGCCGTTATCGGCTTTTGGAATACCGACATCTTTGAATAGGCGAACATCGGTTTTAACGTAGTCTTTTTTCTTATCGACTTTTTTTACGTTGAATGGCGGGTTGGCCATCACAAAATCACACTTGCCGACTAGCGCATGTGGGTCTGAGTAGAAGCTGTTGCTCTCAATGATTTTGCCTTCAATACCGTGAATGGCTAAGTTCATTTTGGCTAAACGGGTGTTGTTCGATTTTAGCTCGGAGCCGTAACAGGTCACTTTGCTGTTTACTGAAGCCTCTTGCTGCTGTTTTTGAGCAAGCTCTTCAATAAAGTGGCCCGTTTGCACGAACATGCCGCCTGAACCACAGGCAGGGTCATGAATGACGCCGTGATCCGGTTTGATCATGTTTACGATAAGCTGAACGAGTGATGGTGGCGTGAAGAATTCTCCGCCTTCTTGCGCACCCGCACCGTCCATCGAGAATTTCATTAGGAAGAATTCGTATATTCGACCGAATATATCACCTTTGATTTTCTTCACTGAGTCTTTGTTAAATACTCGAATAAGCTCTCTTAATAAGTCTGTGTCGAATTCTTGGTAGTTTTTTGGTAATACGCCAGCCAAATCAGGATAAGCGTCTTCAATCAGCTTCATGGCGTTGTTGATGGCTTCGTCAAGCGATTCTGATTCAGGTAAGTCGGCCAGATAATCGAATTGCGACTCTTGCGGTAACATCATTGCGCCAGCGGCTAAGAAGTCTTCTTTAGTTGGTGCTCGTTTACCACGAGGGCCATCAGGAATGTTCGCTTCGATTTGTGCTTTGGCTTGGTCGTAGCGATTTTGCGCATATCGCAGAAGAATTAAACCAAGAACCGGATCTTTATATTCTGCGGCAGTTAGCTTGGAGTTAGCACGCAGTGAATTGGCGCTGTCCCATAATTCGGTTTCTAGTTGTTTGATTTCTTGTTGATTCATGTGTGTCTAATTCTCAAACTTATATTTCAATTTATTTTTTCGACTTAAATGTCGAAGAAGTCTTCGTCTATTTTTTTCAGGTGCAATACCTGTTCGTCACGGCTGCCGATGTTGTATCGCAGCATGAGCTTCGCTAATTCGGTGCCGTTGATAAGTACAATGCGAGTACCTAAATTTTGTGCAGTTTCTCTGGCTGATGCTGTGAAATCTGAGGTGGTAATAAAAATACCTTTCTGCGCTTTTTTTAGGTTCAAAGCTCCAAAGAAGTCTCGAATATCACCAGCACTAACATTGTTACCTTCAGCATAACGTTTGGCTTGAATATAAATTTGGTCAACGCCAAGTGGGTCTTGATCTATTACGCCGTCTACACCATTGTCACCGGTTTTACCTAGTGCATGGGCTGCGCCTTCGCCTGTACCGCCATACCCCATGGCAACTAGTAGTTCAATCAGCAGCTCTTCAAAAAAGGCCGGGGTGACTTTACGGGTTCTATCGAGAATATCTTGCGCTAGCGCATTGTTAATCTTTTTGTAGGCGGCTCTTAGTGCTTCATCAGGAGTGATGTCTTTGTCTGACTCTACATCAGCGCTAGGTGCATCTGATTCATTTGTCTTTTGCTTAAATGCGACAAATTCATCAAATTGCTTTAGATAGTCATTGTCTATTTTAACGCTGGGATCTTGCAAAGCAGATATACCACGAGCGGTGATCACAAAATGTGCTCGTCGTGTGGTTTCAAGCAAGCCTGCTTTGGTTAGGTAAGTCCTAGCCCAACCAACACGGTTATCAAGAATAGATTGTCTGCCGCTTGGCAGTGTCGCTTCACGTTCAGCTTCAGATAGACAGAACTTATCAGCTAACTGATTTATTACATCGCGCAACCTAACTTCTTTACCATCAGCTTGATGAGCTATTTCGAGAAAGGGGCGCATGAATTCTTGATAACTAGGGATCATATAACGTCCTTATTTTTGTTTTTGTTCTTCAATCCACTTTTCCAAATCTACGCGCTTAAAGCGCCAACTTCTATTCAAATTAAGATGGCTTTAAGTCGGTAGCTTGTAGTTCATACTATTTTAGCCTTTAAAGGAGATATGAATCGACCAGCCTATACTGAGACAGTCAGAAGTTATATATTACATTTTTTCATTTTAAATTTGTTGCGCTATACAAGGAAGTATATTTTGAATCTTATTACTTTAACAAACTTCAAAAAATTCGAAGAAATCAAAGTCGATTTGAAAGAGGACGGAGTGACTCTCGTTTCTGGAGTTAATAACTCTGGAAAAACTAGCTTACTACACGCCCTAGCTGTGTGGGAGTATGCCAAGATCCTTCTAATTAACTATCGCGGGCGCCAAGTACTTCTTAAAGGTTACAACGTGGAAGGGAAAGGTCTTGGTATAGCTCCAGAGTCTTTTTCCCCAATAAGCATTCCGTCGTTAAAATATCTATGGAAAGATCAGAAAGCAAACGGGGCGTACAGGCTCAAGATAAAAGTAGGATGGAAAAGTAATGAAGGGGATTCACTTTTTCTTGAGATAGCCTACACGCTAAATGGAAACAACTTTGCAATAAAGATGTCTGATTCGAATCTTTCTGATTCGGACGAAATACCAACTATCGCATATCTACCTCCTTTTGGAGGAATGAGTGAAAATGAAAGTTGGCTTTCAGTAGCAGATAGAAGAAAGCTCATTGGAAAAGGTCAAGCAGGCGCAGTGATTAGAAACTTACTGCTTGATTTACATAAAGAGCATGAAGCGGTGATTGAAGAGCGCAGAAAAAAGTTATTTCCAAATAAAAAGAGGCTTACGAAAACGGATCAAGAAGCTCTTTTGAAAATAGATACAGAGTGGCGACAATTAAAGGAAATATTATCTGAAGTATTTCATGTTCAACTGTTCGTACATGATTTTGACAGTCAGTTCCATAATTTTGTAACAGTCGATGTAATAGATTTGGTCAAAAATCCCGTCACTAACTTAAAAGAGAAACAAGCTACAAGTAAACGTGACTTGATGGTTGAGGGGAGCGGTTTTCTTCAGTGGTTAAGTGTTTTCGCACTGGCATTGGATAAGAATAACGATATCCTTTTACTTGATGAGCCTGATGCTCATTTACATTCCTCTCTTCAAGCATTACTAATCGAAAAGTTAGAACAGATTTGTGAACAAAACAAAAAGCAAATTCTTATGGTAAGCCATAGTTCTGACTTAATTAAAATCATGAATTATCAAAAGGTTTTACACGTCGAAGAGTCTAAAGCGTGTTACCTAAAAAATAATGAGCAGAAAGTCCTAGTATTAGAGGGGCTAGGTAGTAAGTACTTTCCGTTATTAGACTCTATTGTAGAGCACCGAAGAATATTACTTGTTGAAAATGATAGCGATGCTCGGACTCTTAAATATGTATGCCAAAGTCTAGGGCAAGAATGGCCGCAAAACTTAGTGGTTTGGGTCACCAATAAAAAGCACAAGGAGAGAAAAACGTTAGTAATAGAACTAAACCAAAAGATATTTCACGAAACTAAGCAAACTATTTGTGCATACAGCCTTCGCGACTTAGATGATCAGAATTACTCAACTACCAATGCTCAATTACATGAGAATGGAAATGATGTCCAATATGATGACTCCCAAAAGCACATTATCATGAAGTATCGAACTCTTAGGCGACGAGAAATCGAGAATTACCTAGTAATACCTGAGGCGATAAGTCGTTACATTTCTAGCAAATGCAAAGATCCTGAAGTAAGTAAAAGCGTTGAGGATGTAAATCAATACCTCATAGAAAAACACGGTTTGGTAGTACCATCCAATTATAGAAAGTCTGATAGAGAAGGGAACACTCAGGCCCTTTTTTGTAATGATGTTAAGCCCGTTTTTGAGCAAATCAATCGTCACTTTAGAGTTAAATTTGATAAAGAAGAGTACATTCAGTCTATTGCTGGCGACGAAGTATGCGATGATCTGAGGACAATAGTCAGTGAAATTGTCGCTATGTGTGAATAATAGGTATGAATCGACCAGACTTTACTAGACAGATTTTCGTTCGAATTCTTCTAGCTTTTCATAAGCCAGTGGAGGCATATTATTCGCTTCACCATGCTTGCGGCTAGAGTTATAAAACATTTCGATGTAATCGAATATGTCGGCTCTTGCATGTTCACGTGTTGTATAAATTTTTCTCTTTGTTCGCTCTCGCTTAAGTAGCTGGAAAAAGCTCTCTGCTACCGCATTATCGTGGCAGTTTCCTCTGCGACTCATACTGGCTTTTAGATTATGCTCAGTAAGGAAGTCGCTCCACTCATAGCCAGTGAATTGACTCCCTGATCTGAATGTATTAGTACCTGCTTTTTGGGCTTTCGTCGCCATACCGCAGCTAACAGCGCCTGAGTAACAAGTTCAGATTCCATGCGAGAACTCATCGACCAACCAACGACAGCGAGAGAGAATAAATCTAAGACGACGGCAAGGTAGCGCCAGCCGTCGTGAGTGCGGATGTAGGTGATCACGAACTTTCTCTATAACGGCATCATTTGCTTGATCACTATCTAGATCCTTAGAAATAGAACTTAATTTAGATTTCATTAAAACGAATTTTGCAGCGGCCACTTCAGCCAGCATAGTCAGCCCTGCTACAGCCAGAGTCCAAAGTATATTAAATGCTAGTTCCATGATCTTCTTTCCGATCTATGATTTTCGCACCAGAGTCGCTGTTACACATGTGTAAGTGTTTTGTCTTAATGTCTAACAACCTAAAATACTCTCCCAAATGATAAGTCTATATTTAATTTTCAGAGTTATGGCTTCCTATACTGGGAACAACAATATTTGAAGGTTTTTCATAGTATGACATTAATACCTCTCTTACATGCTCAGGTAGATCATCGACACCATTTGGTAAAGTGACAGCTACTGACTGATTATCGCCGACAGTGACTTTTATAACAGTTTCAGCTTTTTCATTGTCTTTTGCTTTTTTGGGAGCTTCGGCTTTTAGTGTTGCTATAGCACCTTTGTTCATTGCAGTACTAATGGCACTTTTTCCTCGATCGATCACAAAAATAATTGGACCTTTAGCGTCAGTTATTTGAGTTGTAATCTTCAAAATATTGCCATTTATCATCGCGCTTTGTATTTCGACTCCTTCGAAGACGGAAGTTATCTTGTCCTTAATTTCGACATCATCCTTAAATCCTAACGATACAAAATTCTTACCCAAAAGAATAACATCTTGAACAAGCGGCTTGAGTTTACTTTCTTCATCCCTTTTAAGCTCAACTGATGAAGGAAATACATGCGAAAACTCAACAGGTTTTGGTGATGGCTTGTCTATTAATCTATCCGGAAGCCTTGAATATTGAATATCTCCAAAGAGTTTACTGGTTAATTCTTCACATTTATGAACTATGAATTGCTCTGTTTTGTTGCTATCGCACTCTGCGTCAAGGGCTTTTTTAAGATTAAACTGGTCTTCTGTAGTTAATTGCTCTTTTGAATTGAGCAGCCAAGGCGAACGTTCCGAAGATTTCCATCGAGTAGTTGGGACAACATTAATAAATGGTTCGAGTAAACAAAAATCGTCTGTACTAGCGATTCCATCACAATTTTTGGCTATTGTTAGCTCTTCAAATTCCTTTTCACCAATCGTATCGAACCTGAGAAGGATAGGAAATGTTTGCTGTTGAAGTTGCATGCTAGGATCACTATCATTCCAAGTTGCAGCTAAGAACTCTGGTTGTATTTCCAAACCAACTAATTTACCTGTTGAAAACACGCTCACATTGTTGTCAGCACTACGTGAGCTGAATTCTCTCTTCCTCTGCTTGGAAAAATCAGCAAAAGCTTCAGCAGACTCTTTCATTCCTGCGCTTTGTAAAGTAGCCGCAAGCATGAGAGAGAGATTGATTTGACTAATCTGCCTATTTTGCAATTCTTGTGTTTGAGCATATGTTACTGGGGAAATAGCCGTTGTGTTAATCTCATAACGTACCTGCAATAAATCATCAAAATTCTGAATTGAAAATTTGTCAGTCGCATCTTTTACTATTTGTGCATACTTCTCTTTGCAAATCTCATTTTGAACTAAGTAAAGTTGCTTCACTTCTCTTTTTATATCGATATCTTCTTCACAAGCGTCAAAATAATTAGCTTCTATTAACTTTTTAAACTCATCTGCAACGTTGGGGTTTTGGATATATTTTCGCACCGTTGTTTTTGAAGCTCGATCCAACAAAACAGTTGGATTAAGATTTATGACGGCATGGTAACCTTCCCGAGTTCTCCATCCCGGATTAACAGATATCATCGACACGCCAAAATAAGCATTTTTATCTTCGTTACTGGAAATAGCTTTAAGCATATCTGCCAAAAACTTGTTCGTTGCGGCTTGAGGAAGTGCATTGTAGTCGGGCAAGGTAATATTCTGTGAAAGGCCACTAGTGCCCAATGAAAAAGGTTCGCTATTTAATTCAGCTTTTGCGTTAAATGGTGTCGTAATTTGTCGATTTAAAGCAGGTACATTACCCTCTTGCAAAGTTGGGAAATCAGGAATTTCAGAAACAGCAGACAACTCTGATAGCTCAGCTTGATAGTCATTTAAACAAGCTCTTCGCCTTTCCACAGCAGCGTTGTTTATTGCAATGGCATCAGCCGCTGATATTTCACCAGTAACACTCTCACCCTCCTTGTCAGCAATTGCGGCGCATTTTGTGAAGTTGTCTTTTGCTGCTGTAGCTAAGCTATCAATAATTGATTGCTTGGCCTCTTTCGCAGCAAGTTTCTCTTCTTCTGTCAAATTCTCACCGGCTTCAGCTTTAGCAACGGCATCCTTATAACTCGACAATTGACTTTCATACAAAGCTTTTGTTGTAGAGTCTGCTTGCGCTGAAGCAGCTAATAAGAAGGAGAAAACAGTTTTTGTATGTTGGAGAATACCTGCGTTTACCTCTTCTTTGGCGCTCTCATAATACTGCTGAGAGGTTTTTTCTATTTTAAATTCATACTCATCCGCAGGAATGCTAATAATTGGTGGAGAAGCGGTCACAGCTCCCCACTCATCAAGGACTTCATCAGCAGTTTGGATAGCTGGCAACTTTACCGTTCTGTCAATATGCGTGCTGCAACTACTTAGGTTTAAAATCGCGAATATTACTAGAAATGGAGTGAATTTATTTAGAGGTTTCGTCATGTTTATCCCTGCCCTAATAATCCTGTGTTTGAAATCGAAATATTTCTGGCGTCTAATGAACTTAGTTGCTATTTAATATTACGCTAACCTCTCTTCAACACTAGTGTTTATTGTGTAAATATTCAACAAATAGATCATTTCCTCTTATGAATCAACCAGACTTCTCTAGACACTTAATTGCTTTATAATTATGTGTACTAAGGAGAAAAGACGTCTCAGAGATTTACAGAAGAATTTAAAATACAAGCTGTCAAACAAGTTACTGACCAAGGTTATTCGGTGGCGAGCGTTTCTGAGAGGCTGGGCGTTACTAGCAGTTCGCTGTATAACTGGATAAAAGCTTACGGCCCAGACAGTGAAGAACATAGGCAGTCTCAAGAACAATCCGACCGAATTAAGCAGCTAGAAAAAGAGCTTAAACGCGTAACAATGGAACGCGACATCCTAAAGGAAGCCACCGTATTTTTCGCGGGCGAGTCAAAGAAAAATACGCGTTCATAAAAGC
>MDTB01138532.1_pt1 | contig 14397 bp, 12 predicted proteins | sample 811161 | NCBI WGS metagenome assembly MDTB01 (sample SAMN05326650, study PRJNA326480) | marine metagenome | isolation source: seawater | place: Mediterranean Sea | collected 2009
ACCTGCCATACAGAGGAATATTCTGGAAAACCCTGCGTGGTATACCTCTTATACCCCATATCAGCCAGAAATTGCTCAAGGTCGGTTAGAGGCTCTTTTAAACTTTCAAACCATGGTCTCAGATTTAACAGGCTTAGATATCGCCAACGCATCTTTATTAGATGAGGCAACTGCTGCTGCAGAGGCGATGGTTATGGCTCAACGGGTTTCCAAATCAAAGTCAAAAAAGTTTTTTGTTGATGAGAACAGCCATCCTCAGAATATTGCAGTGTTAAAGACGAGAGCTGAGCCAATTGGTATCGAAATTGTGGTCGGTCAGGTATCAAAAACCAATTTTGCTGCTGATTTTTTTGGGGCAATATTTCAATACCCTGGAACGCATGGAAACCTTCAGGATTTTTCTGATCAGATCGAGGCGTTGCACTCTGCACATGGGATTGGTGTAATCTCAGCAGATATCCTTGCTTTGACAATTCTAAAAGAACCTGGAGCCATGAATGCTGATATTGCAATTGGATCAACACAAAGGTTTGGTGTCCCTGTCGGATTTGGAGGTCCTCATGCAGCGTATATTGCGACTATTGACAAATATAAAAGGTCATTACCTGGCCGAATAGTTGGTGTTTCAGTTGATAGTAGGGGAAATAGGGCTTACCGTCTTGCTCTTCAAACTCGCGAACAACACATCAGACGGGAAAAAGCGACATCCAATGTCTGCACGGCTCAAGCCCTGCTGGCGGTCATGGCGTCAATGTATGCGGTATTCCATGGGCCTGAAGGCCTTAAGGCTATTGCTCAACGAATACATCGTAAAACTGTAAGGTTAGCTATCGGTCTTGAGGATGCAGGTTTTAAAATAGAGCAGGATAGTTTTTTTGATACAATCACGGTCGACGTTGGAAGAGCTCAAGCAGTTATTATGAGAGCAGGCGTGAATGAGGGTATAAATTTTCGTCAAGTGGGAGAAACGAAGATTGGGATTACACTTGATGAGCGAACACGGCCAGACACTATAGAGTCAGTTTGGCGGGCTTTTGGATTAGATCGAAAAGATTCAGATTTTAATCCTAAATACCGTATTCCTGAAAGTTTAATTCGTCAATCTGGCTATTTGGAACATGCTGTTTTTCATATGAACAGAGCTGAGCAAGAAATGACCAGGTATATGCGACGGCTTTCTGATCGTGATCTTGCCCTTGATAGGGCGATGATCCCGTTGGGTTCATGTACTATGAAATTAAATTCGGCAGCTGAAATGATTCCCGTAAGTTGGAGAGAGTTCTCTCTCATTCATCCATTCGCGCCCAGAGATCAAACCGAGGGTTATTTGGAAATGATAAATGACCTTTCAGAAAAATTAATTCAAATTACTGGATATGACGCGATTTCGATGCAACCGAATTCTGGGGCTCAAGGCGAATATGCCGGATTGTTAACGATTAGGTCCTTTCATGACAGCAATAACGAGGGCTATAGAAATATTTGTTTGATACCTGAATCTGCTCACGGAACAAACCCTGCATCAGCGCAAATGGTTGGCTATAATGTGGTTGCAGTATCTTCACTTGAAAATGGTGATATTGACTTAAACGATTTTGAAACAAAAGCGAGAGAGCATTCGCAGAATCTTGCGGCTTGCATGATCACATATCCTTCGACACATGGAGTCTTTGAAGAAACGGTTACAGAAGTATGTGACATTGTGCATAAATACGGTGGGCAGGTTTATATTGATGGTGCTAATATGAACGCTATGGTGGGTATCGCTCAGCCTGGAAAAATTGGTGGTGATGTGAGTCATTTAAACCTACATAAAACCTTTTGTATTCCCCACGGTGGTGGAGGTCCAGGTATGGGACCAATTGGTGTTCGGTCTCATCTAGAACCTTTCTTACCAAAAGATCCTAATTCTGCCAAAAGTGATAATGCCGTCTCAGCGGCCGCGTTTGGCTCCCCATCTTTATTACCTATTAGTTGGGCATATATCTTAATGATGGGAGGCGAAGGTTTGACGCAAGCAACCAAGATTGCTATTTTAAATGCTAATTATATTGCAAAGCGTTTGAGCACATCTTATTCTGTTTTATTTAAGGGTCCCACTGGGCGTGTTGCTCACGAATGCATCATTGACACCAGACCCATGAAAGAAAAATGCAATGTAACTGTCGATGATGTTTCCAAGAGACTAATTGATTGTGGCTTTCATGGTCCTACAATGAGTTGGCCAGTTCCTGGAACGTTGATGATAGAGCCGACAGAGTCAGAGACAAAATCAGAGATTGATAGGTTTTGCGACGCTATGTTAGCAATTTTTGCTGAATATAAAGCAATTGAGAGTGGTAAAATTGATCCTGAAAATAATCCATTGAAGAATGCCCCCCACACAGTTGAAGATCTGCTAGGTGATTGGCATCGGCCCTACACCCGCGAACAGGCATGTTATCCCCCTGGAGCTTTCAGGGTTGATAAGTATTGGTCACCGGTAAATAGGGTAGATAATGCTTACGGTGATCGGAATTTGGTATGTTCTTGCCCAACTATGGAAAGTTATAAGTAAATTTCTTTTAGAAAATTTTTTTTTAGTCAGAGTAAGAGAAATACTCTAGCCAAGGCTTTAAACAAGAAATTTCCTTACTAATATTTTTTTTATAATTTTTCCACCGATAAGCTGCATGATTATAAAGTTTTTCAGTTACTTGGTTATAACTTGGGGTCATTATCTTTTTTCGGCCACGTCCTGTTTTGTAAAAACTTAATAAGTTTTCGTTCCAATCTAAACCCAAGAAATCCAATATTTTTACCGAGGTCGTTTTTAAGTCCCCAATTAACTCTTCATATTTAATTATTTTTACGTCAAGGTCTAAACGTTCAGAGTATGCTGACCATAATTCCATGACGTCTGAATACATTTCGGCAGTGTTCTGTAAATTTAAAAAATTAACCATTGCTTCGTTTAATTCAAAATTTTGCATAAAACAACTCAACACACAGTCATTTGGGTGCCTAATCATTAGGATATATTTACTATTTGGAAATATTATATTTATCAGAGGGACGTGAATGATGTTTAGTGGAAACTTGTCGATAACCATTTTCTCTTTTGGTAGAGGCCTGTGTAATCTCTCCAGCTCGGATACATATACTTTTCTAAGTTCTACTAATTCTTTCGAAGAAATTTTTTTAATATTCTCTGGGTTTATTGGTCTTTTCAAAGTGGAGATGAGTGTATCAATTAAGGGTAACTCTTCCATGACTTCTATGTTTGGATGACTTCTTAAAATAGTATCAAGTAGAGTTGTTCCCGATCTTGGAAACCCAATGATAAAAGTTGGTGAAAAGTCTGTTTTGACGTCTGTTTTAGTTTGAGAGCCGTAATGCAGTCCCTTAACAAAATTTTTTTTAAGCTCCCGTAAATTTTTTTTGTACCTATTTGCATCGATTTTACTCCTCTTTGACGTTATCAAACTATTTTTATTCATCAATGAAAAATTTTGAAAAGCTGTGTCGTAATTACCAATATGATCAAAACTTTTTCCCAATAGTTCGTATAAAATACTTTTTTTTGTTACTGATAAATTATCGGTAAAAATACCATTTAATAAATCAACGCAGCGAGAGTACCGCTTTTTTCTGAAATTTAATTGACCTTGTTTCAATTTAATTGACGGGTCTTTTTTTATCGCAAAAGGAACGCCATTAAGAATTTTATCGAATTCATCAAGTTTATTTGTTTTGTCATAGATTTCACATAAATTATAATATGGCTCTATTAAATTTGGATTTATAGCAATTGAATTTTTTGTATACTTAACTGCCGTGCCAATTTTATTCATTTTGAAGTATAGCTTGCCAATATTGTTGCAAACGATTGCATTATTTGGATTAATGGCCAGAGCGGTTTCATAAGTTTTTAGGGCTTGTTGAAGTTTGTTCTGGTTTTCAAAGGCTAAGCCAAGATTATTTAATGCTTCCACATAACTAGGGTCAATTTTCAATGCCGACTTGGCTGCTATTTCAGCTTCTTGAAATTTATAGCTATCATTACAAACTTTGGCTAAGTTGCACCAAAAACGCGTGTTTTGGGGGTTGAATTTTAGAGCTAATTTATAGGTTTTAATTGCTTCATTAAAAAAACCCATCTCACGCAAGATATTTGCCTTGTTATTCAAATAAGTTGAATTTTGAGGTTGAATTATAATAGCTTTTTCGTACTCTCTGAGGGCTTGCGTTCTTTTTTGTAAGGCTCGATAGATAATGCCCAGAGTGTTTGAAAGATCAGGATGGGAAGTTAGCCTTTTGAGCTCAAGTGCTTTTTTTAATGCAACTCTCGTTTTACCAGCTCTAAAGCTACTGATTATTAATTGTAATTCTTTTTTATAAGAAATTGTAAATGGCCCTCTCTTTTTATCTCTGATGGCGTATTGGTCACAGATAGTTCGCTTCAAATTCAATAGTGCCTATTTTGAACCTACAGTATGAATGAAATGTTTTCAAATTTATAAATAGTTAAAATAAAATTTTGTAAGAGGTGTCGAATAATTTAAATGAGTGAAACAACGATACTTTTAATTCATGGTTTTGGCAGTAATAATAGGGTTTGGGATGCTTACAAAAATTTCTTTAGTAAAAAGAATTTTTGTGTGATAGCGCCAAATTTGAGGCATCATGCTCCTGAGGATAATCGGGACGGCCTAGAGAAAGTTAGTCTTTCAGACTACCTAGTCGATTTAGAGGCGCTTATTAAGGACTTACAGTTTCGACCTATTATAATAGGTTATTCAATGGGAGGTTTGCTCGCTTTAAAATTGATGGAAAAGGGTTATGGAAAGCTAGGAATTTGTCTTGCACCGGCGGCGCCGCGTGGAATCAATGCTTTTTCTTTCTCTGTGCTAAGATTATTTTTAAGAAACTTGTTGATATGGAAATTTTGGAAAAAAGTTCATAAACCTAGATTTTCTTCTGCACGGTTTGGTGCTCTTGGACATTTGCCATTAGAAAAAGCTAAGGAAATATTTGAACTAACTTCTTCAGCTGAGTCTGGTCGTGTAGGGGCCGAAATTGGATTCCCTATTTTTGACGTACGTAGAGTGTCGTCAGTAGATGAAAAAAAGATCAAATGCCCTGTTCTTGTAGTTGGTGCCAGATTGGATAGGGTTACTCCAATTCACATAGCTCGAAGTGTGGCTCAAAAAATTTCTCACGTTTCTGACTATATTGAGTATCCTCATTTCGGCCATTGGTTGATGTCTGGAGAAGAATTTGATGTTGTATCCAGTGACTGTATGAATTGGATTGAAGATAAACTTGATAAATTATGAAACTACAATTAAATGAATCGTGTAGTTCTTGATTTAATTATTAAGGAGAGATTTTTAATGTTTTGGAGTTACATTAACGGTATTAATTCATCCTTAGTCAATCTAGTACAACTTTACAGCAGTGAAATTTCTTTAGCTTTTGTTGCGACATGTTTAGTTTTATTTGGGGATACCATCAACGCGTTTGTTCGCCGAAGGGTCATAAAATTCTTTTTCTTATTAAGAATTTTTACATTTATTCTGCTTTGTGCGGTAGGTTATGGACTACTAACTGTTACTATTCATCCAATTGTACATAAACTTTTTTTACAGGTCCCAAGTGACTATTCTTTTTTATTTACTGCGTTTTGTTTTATTTGCCTCGGATTTTTAGCAGAGAGGAAAAAAATACTTTGAGTGTTTTTGGAAAAATTTTGTTGGAACTTATCAGCCATACAAAGATTGAGGAACAAGTTTGAATATTTTATTTTTAATTGCACTTGAGGTGGAGCTTCCTGCTTCACAATTTCCACAGCTCAATATTCAGTATACAGGTGTTGGCAAAGTAAATGCGGCTTATCAAACAATGAGAAATATTGTAGCGCATAAACCAGATATTATAATAAACTTCGGTTCAGCTGGTGCAGTAAAGTCAGGTATATCAGGCTTGGTTCAGGTCAAAAAAGTCATTCAGCGAGATATAGATTTACAAGGTCTGGGTTTTGAATTGGGGCAAACGCCTTTTGAGATTGGAGAAGATTCCTTCGTTCTTCAAGACTGTTCTCAAATCGACAATAATTTAACGCGAACAAAAGTACTCTGTAGCACTGGCGATAATTTTGTTTTTGAGAAACCAAAACTAGACTCTGATATCGTAGATATGGAACTTTATGCGATAGCTAAAGTATCCTCTCGTGAAAGCATACCGTTATACTCCTGGAAATTCATTTCTGATTATGTTGATGGTGGCGCACCCAACGATTGGGAACAAAATGTTGGCAAGGGCGTTTTAGAATTTAAAAATTCAGTTCTATCCCAAATTTGAAATTTTTATTTTAACGTTCAACTCCTAACAATATTTGTTAATGTGCCGAGTGACTTTGAGGAAACATTCATTTTATCCCCTTCTCTCAGAAATCGCTTTGGAGTTCTCGAAGCTCCAGTTCCCTCTGGTGACCCTATAGCAATAATATCGCCTGCATTCAACTGAGCATGAAATTAATTTAAAATTTAAACCAGCCAGGGTTTTTTGACAATAAGTCAATTTTTTGACTGTAGAATATTACATTTGCTTAATAAAAAACTGAAACTCCGGAGAGTTTCAGTTAAGTTTAGGGGAGGTTTAACATGAATATAAAAAGAAAGCATGAAACGTGCCAAATTGATTTACGCTTTTGAGTATATTTTTTATTATTATTATTATAGTGTGTGTTTCTCTCAAGTTTCGTCAACTTTTTTGTTAAATGAGAAGAATGAATATAAAAAAGGTTTGGAATTGATATCGGGTATTTTCGTTTAATTATTATTGTTATATGTTTATCTTCATGTTCCAAGATTGAGGTTCAATACGCACTATGTAATTTAGCTCAAAATGTTGATCCTTTTGTTTGTTATGAAATATTGAATTAATTAATTATTTAATTGTGAAAAAAATGAAAAAAAAATTTGATCATGTTCAAAAAAATTACAATGCAGGAGATATTATATATAAGATTGGGGATCGATCCGAACTGTTATATTTGATTCATAGTGGTACTGTAAGTATCAGGACTCGTCACGGACTCGAAGTCGGAGTTCTTAACGATGGAGAAATTTTTGGAGAGGTTGGCCGAGTTATTGGATCACCAAGGACCGTCACAGCAAAAGCGAAAACAAATTGTACAGTTTACGAAATCGATTGGAGTAATCTTCAAACTAAGCTTGATGGTGCCGATGCAGTGCTGGTAGCCATTATAAGGGGATTATCACTGAGGATCGGAGACGCTAACGAGCTTGCAGAAAAGTTTTGGCGTGATTTATCAATTTATAAATCGCTTGAGTAGAAGAAAAAGTTGCTAAGTGAAATATTTTGTACTTGGTTCTGTTTGGACTTATAGTTTTGGTTAAATGGTTAAATTGCATTCAACTTTTCCTTTTCTAAATAAATATCCTTTTATGGGGTTTGCTCATCGAGGAGCGAGTAAAATATGCCAAGAAAATACGTTTGATGCGTTTTCTATCGCTTACCAGCTTGGCTTTAAAAATTTTGAATTAGACGTAAGAGCATCATTAGACTCTGAGGTTTTTGTTTGCCATGATAATAACTTGGAGCGGATTTTGGGAGAACCTATATTATTAAATTCATTAACTGCCGTTGAAGTTAAAAAGTTAGAGACAACCCATGGTTATCGGATACCCACGTTGACGAGTATTTTAGAGGAATTCCCAGATGCAGGCATAAATATTGACGCTAAATCTTGGCAAGTTGTCCAGCCATTATGTAAAGTAATTCAAAGCACACAATCTTATGATCGAATTTGCATTGGCGGTTTCAATGATTTGCGAGTCAATAAAATTATTCGCTCATTAGGGCGGTCTGTATGTTATAGCTTGGGTCCTTTAGGAGTGATGTATTGTTATTTAGGATTTCTTTTGAACAAAAATTTGAAGTTTAGTGCTGGGTGCATTCAGATACCTGAAAGGTTCTACGGGTGGAAATTTGTTTCGAAAAATTTTATTGAGTTTGTTAATAAAATCGGGCTAAAGGTCCATGTCTGGACAATCAATGACGAATCTAGAATGAGAACATTGATTGAATTTGGTGTTAATGGCATTATGACGGACAATTGCATTGGGTTAAAAAAAGTTATGCAGGAGTATAATCTTTGGAAATATTAATCAGTATGATGAATTTGAGCTTTTTAATTTTAGGGAGTGTCAAAGAGTTTTACAGAATTTTTACAATTACAAGAAAAATTGTTTCATCACTGTTAATTCATTTTTTTAAACAATTTAGCGGTTTGAGTTCAAAAACCTTTGCCTCAGCTTTAATTTGGGCTGCCGCATGTGTCGCAAATGCCGAAATTTCTATTGATATTTATGGAGGTTATCAGACTTCGCCACACAGTATTGTAACGGGAAAATATCAAACTTCAAACGAAGTGAACGAGTTACAATCGTTCAATTTCACAGCGGGATGGGAGGGTAAATCATTCTCCATGCCACCATATTATGGCTTGCGATTAACAAATTGGACTTTAACGAACGGTTGGGGGTTAGATTTTACGCATTCGAAAGTTTATGCAGATCGATTGACCTTAACTCAAAATGGTTTTGAACGTTTACAGTTCACCGATGGATTAAATAATTTAACTTTGCACAGACAAATTTTATTTGATAAAATTAAAAAGGAATTTTTAGCTTATTATGGTTACGGATTTGGCGTTATAGTACCTCACGTCGAATTTCAGGTTGATAGTTCCCTCCCGCGTACATTTGCTTATCAGTATGGCGGTCCTACTCTCGCATTGAACGGTGGAATACGAGTACCTATAAATGAAGGAATATACTTGTTTTCAGAATACAAATTCACCGCCTCTTGGCTCGATGTGAGGTTAAATGGTGGTGGAAGCCTCAAGACTAGAATTTTTACTAACGCACTGAATGTTGGTTTAGGCTTCAATTTTTGAGCGATTATGTGTAATTAAGAAAAATTTGTGGGGTATAGCTAATGAAAATAGGGCTCAAAATTTTTTAATCAAAATGGGGTAAACTGAGTTATGTTATCTTTGTTAGGTTACGCTTTTTTATCGTTAATCATCGTCCTTTTTTTAAAACCATTTTTAAATATTGATAGAAGTTTAGCTGCATATTGTTTTCCATTTGGGCTAATTTATATCGTTTTACTGATATCGGCAGACCATCAAATGTTTGAACAGTCTTGGCATCGTTACATTGGTATCGCCGCAGGTGGTTTTTGCGAAGTAATTTTTATAATAGGCCTGATTAGACACATGAATAGGTAAACATTTTTTTATCGGGTGGAGTCAAAGTGTTTCGGCATTACTTTCATTATAAGTCACGAATGTTCTAATCTTTTTGTCTTAGAATTTTTGCGCTTTTTATAAATAAGCCACGGCTTCATAATTCATAATATAATAATCTTACCCATCTAAACAGACGTCGCTTGATTTAGTTATATTGTAGACTTCGAAGATAGCGTTTTTATAAACCTTTGCAATATGCATTGTTCATAATTGTTTGATCATTACTTGGAAATTAATTTGCAACATTATGCGAGGTAATTAATAATTTTGCTTCAATCAATTTTCCGGGCTATTAAATTTGATAGAAATCTTGATTGGGGTAAGGTTAAAGAAACGATCCGCCTAAGATGTAGTCTCGTCCGGCAAAAAAATATACGTTTATGCCTGTTTTGACGTAATATTTATGGATTATTTCCCAAATTAAATTTCATAATTATGAAATTTATTTCAATTGATTTTAAAAAGCATTTCCGATTACTCTGTATTCATAAAATTAAAGATAATTAAAATGAATGATTCGATAAAAGACATTGATATTCTTGAAACATCGTCAGATGTGAAGACTGTAATTGCAACAATAGCGGAAGTAGCAATCCATTTATCGACAGTTATTTCGTTAGGTGACCTCTACAGAGGTGTTAACGTTGAATTGCGTTCTAATAAAGATGGTGACGAGCAAAAAATGCTAGATGTTTTTGCCGATCAACTCTATTTTGAGGCGTTAAAAACGTCGCCGGTTTTTGCATATGTGTCAGAAGAGAGAGAGGATTCGATTGTAGTCAATGAAGATGGTTCTTTGTTGCTAGCTATTGACCCGCTTGACGGATCATCGAACATAGAAACCAATCTTTCTATAGGATCAATTTTTTCAATCCGAAAATACCAGGGTGGCTTAAAGAAAACTAATATTAATGAACATTTTTTGCGATCTGGTAACGAACAGATAGCAGCAGGTTATATTATTTTTGGTCCGCAGACAATTTTAGTGGTTACAACCGGCAATGGTGTTTTCCAATACGTTCTTGATCGAGGAACTAAGCAGTTTTTGTCAACAAAAAAAGAAATTCAGATTCCAGTCGATACTCAAGAGTATGCTGTTAATGCGTCCAATGCCCGGCATTGGTCAAAGCCAATGCGGTTATACATTGAAGACAGTAATGCTGGTGAAATTGGTCCCCGAGATGTAAATTTTAATATGCGCTGGATTGCCTCATTAGTTGCAGAGGCGCACCGAATCTTGACGAGAGGAGGGATTTTTATTTACCCGGCAGATAGTAGAAAAACATATGAAGTTGGTCGCTTAAGAATGATTTATGAGTGTGCACCGATAGCGTTCTTAATTGAACAAGCTGGGGGCGGCGCAACAAACTGTATCGATAGAATTATGGATAAAACAGTTACATCGTTGCACGAAAGGACACCATTTGCGTTCGGTTCAATCAATGAAACAAAGCGATTGCAAGTTTACCATGGTTTACCAGACGAAGAGACATCACCCTTGTTTGGTCGTCGTGGTTTGTTTAGCAGTTAAGGAGGTTTAAAAGTGAGCCAAAAACATCCAATAATATCGGTGATTGGCTCGTCAGGTGCAGGCACGTCTACAGTAAAGCATACTTTTGATCAGATTTTTAGGCGAGAAAACGTAAAAGCGATTTCGATTGAAGGGGATGCGTTTCATAAGTTTGATCGGGAAAATATGAAAAAAGAGCTACAGAAAAGAATGAGAGCTGGAGATAGTACCTTTTCTCATTTTTCTTTTGATGCAAATATTTTAAATGATTTAGAAAAGGTTTTCAGGAATTATAGTGAAACTGGAACTGGCAGAACTCGAAATTATGTTCACAGCGAAGAAGAGGCTGAAAGATTTGGAGTAGCTCCAGGCAAGTTTACGGACTGGCGCGACATTGAATCTGGTTCAGACCTTTTGTTTTATGAAGGTTTGCACGGAGCCGTGGTGAATAATGATTTAAATCTGGCTCAGTATGCTGATCTAAAAATAGGTGTTGTTCCCGTGACAAACCTTGAGTGGATACAAAAAATTCATAGAGATCGGGCCACACGAGGTTATTCAACTGAAGCAGTGACCGATACCATTTTGCGAAGAATGCATGCCTATGTTCACTGTATTATACCGCAGTTTACCGAAACGGATATTAATTTTCAGAGAGTTCCTGTAGTAGACACCTCTAACCCTTTGGTGGCCCGTTGGATACCGACTGCAGACGAAAGTATTGTTGTTATCAGATTTAAAAACCCTCACGGAATCGATTTTCCGTATTTAGTTTCGATGATAAGTGGTAGTTGGATGAGTAGAGCAAATTCAATAGTGATACCCGGAGGTAAACTAGATTTGGCTATGCAACTTATCCTTACTCCATTAATTGCAAGATTAGTGAGTTTGTCCAAAAGAAGCTAAAGCCGCGAATAATTTAAAATTGACTGTCTTTAGGAGAAGATAATGGCATTAATAACCCTCAGACAACTATTAGATATAGCAGCAGAATCAGATTTTGCAGTTCCAGCATTTAACATAAATAATATGGAGCAAGGCCTAGCAATCCTCAAAGCGGCTGAGGAGACGGACTCTCCGGTTATATTGCAAGCCAGTCGCGGAGCGAGATCCTATGCTGGTGATCCGATGCTATTTCACATGGTAATTGCACTTTCAGAAATGTATCCAGCAATCCCAATTTGTCTGCATCAAGATCATGGAAATAATGAGGCAACTTGTTTTTCCGCAATACGACATGGGTTTACATCAGTTATGATGGATGGGTCACTTAAAAGTGATATGAAAACTCCAGCAGATTATGAATATAATGTTGATGTCACCAGTAAAGTAACCGCGATGGCACATTCTGTTGGAGCTTCTGTTGAAGGGGAACTTGGAGTCTTGGGAAGCCTGGAAACTGGAGAGGCTGGGGTGGAGGATGGGTCTGGAGCAGAGGGAAAGTTAAGTTCCGAACAGCTACTAACTGATCCTGATCAAGCTGCAGATTTTGTTGCTAAAACGAATGTGGACGCTCTTGCTATCGCATGTGGCACGAGCCATGGAGCCTATAAATTTAGTCGAAAACCGGATGGTGAAATTCTTGCAATGAAAGTGATCGAGGCGATCAATAAGAAAATCCCGAATACACATCTTGTCATGCATGGGTCGTCATCAGTGCCTCAATACCTTCAAAATCTTATAAATGATAATGGTGGCGAGATGCCCCAAACGTATGGTGTGCCAGTGAAAGAGATAGAAAGAGGTATTAAGTCTGGTGTTAGAAAAGTCAATATCGATACTGATTGTAGAATGGCTATTACCGGACAATTTAGGCGTATCGCGAAAGAGAAAAAGCAAGAATTTGATCCAAGAAAATTTTTAATTCCAGCGATGGAGGAGATGACTGCACTTTGCAAGAATCGGTTTGAAAGATTTGGCACAGCTGGTCAGGGCGCAAGAATTAGAGTCACGTCGATGGATGATATGGCTAAAAAATATTCATCTGGTGAGTTATAAGTAATTTACACGTTTAAAAGGAGTAGGACAATGAGTGAAAAAAATGAGAAGGTTACTGGAAAAGAGAGGTATGCCGCGGGTGTCCTTGAATACAGAAAAATGGGATATTGGGAACCTGATTACGAACCTAAAGACACTGATATAATTTCACTTTTTAGAATTACTCCGCAAGATGGAGTTGATCCAATTGAAGCTGCAGCCGCCGTTGCTGGTGAAAGTTCTACAGCGACTTGGACTGTTGTTTGGACAGATAGGTTAACAGCTTGCGATAAATATAGGGCTAAAGCATATAGAGTTGACCCTGTTCCCAATGAGTCCGGACAATATTTTGCCTATATAGCGTATGATCTTGACCTTTTTGAGGGGGGATCAATTGCTAATCTTACGGCTTCGATAATAGGTAACGTTTTTGGTTTTAAACCGCTAAAAGGTTTACGTCTCGAGGATATGAGACTCCCAGTGGCATATGTAAAGACTTTTCAAGGTCCTGCAACGGGTATCGTTGTTGAGCGAGAAAGATTAGGAGTTTTTGGTCGCCCGTTGTTAGGTGCCACTGTCAAACCGAAACTAGGACTTTCCGGTCGTAACTACGGTAGAGTAGTTTACGAGGCGTTGAAAGGTGGTCTAGATTTTACGAAAGACGATGAAAATATAAACAGTCAACCATTTATGCATTGGCGTGACCGTTTTCTATACTGTATGGAAGCAGTTAATAAGGCCAGTGCTGCGACAGGGGAAGTAAAAGGAACATATTTGAACGTAACCGCTGGAACTATGGAAGAAATGTATAAAAGGGCAGAACTTGCTAAAGAACTTGGATCAGTAATTATCATGATTGATTTGGTAATAGGCTATACTGCGATTCAATCTATGGCCAAATGGGCCAGAGATAACGACATGATATTACACTTGCATCGTGCTGGACATTCGACATATACGCGTCAAAAATCGCATGGGGTTTCTTTTAGGGTCATTTCAAAATGGATGCGTTTGGCGGGAGTTGATCATATTCATGCTGGAACCGTCGTTGGAAAATTGGAAGGAGATCCGTTAACGACCAAAGGTTACTACGATATCTGTCGAGAGGAGTACAATCCTCAAGCTCTTGAAAATGGCATTTTTTTTGATCAACATTGGGCTTCTTTAAACAAAATGATGCCAGTCGCTTCAGGCGGAATTCATGCTGGTCAGATGCATCAATTGTTGCATTATCTTGGGGAAGATGTTGTTTTACAATTTGGTGGTGGAACAATAGGCCATCCGCATGGAATTCAAGCTGGAGCTGAGGCGAACAGGGTAGCATTGGAAGCAATGGTTTTTGCTAGAAATGCGGGTCGTGATTACTTTTCGGAGGGACCCCAGATATTAGCAGACGCCGCAAAAACTTGCACTCCACTTCGTCAGGCTTTGGATACTTGGAAAGGGGTTACGTTTGATTATGCATCAACTGATGCGCCGGATTATGCCCCTACAACAACGCCATCATAAGGAGAGAATAAAATGAGAGTAACACAAGGAGCTTTTTCTTTTTTACCTGATTTGACTGACCAACAAATACACACGCAGG
>MDTB01149283.1_pt1 | contig 14397 bp, 13 predicted proteins | sample 811161 | NCBI WGS metagenome assembly MDTB01 (sample SAMN05326650, study PRJNA326480) | marine metagenome | isolation source: seawater | place: Mediterranean Sea | collected 2009
CGCAGACCCCAGCGTCCACCATTACTTCATCCATGGACTGATTTGATTTCCAATGCAATTCTTTCTATGACAGGGACCACAACAGAGTTCCCTGCTTGTTTGTACAAATGAGAGTCTGCAACATTCTCAGGAAGTACGAATGTCCGATCGAATCCTTGTATCATAAAGCACTCTTTCGGCGTTAATTTCCTAAACCCATATTGGGTTTTTATCAAAGGAACGTTGTGGCCACCCGTTCCCATGTTCGCCGTCAATGTTGGGCATAGATTGCTCTTGTTTTCACGAACATACTTCCTCCTCCACTGATATACTGTTTCAATTGATGTCATGTCCCTCTTGAGATCATCGTACATGTAAGCATCCTCTCGATAGTAGTATCTATCATCGACCCTTTCCTCAAAATCGAAGATATCCCCGATGGTGGTCTCAAGCTGAACCTTATCTGGAAATTTGAAACAATTCGATATACCGCTATCCAAAAAACCGACAATGTAGATTCTCTCCCTATTCTGGGGGATGTCTCCATAATCACACGCATTCATTACCTTATGGTGTATTTCGTAACCTAAACTCTGCATCGAGTTACGGATTATACTGAATGTCCTTCCTCTGTCATGGCCAACCAGATTTTTCACATTTTCTAAGAATACAATGGAGGGACGCTTGTCTTTCATGATTCTCTCTAACTCGAAATACAGGTTCCCCCTTCCCTTTTCATCATCGAATCCCTGCCTGTATCCTGCAACTGAAAACGCCTGACAGGGAAAGCCAGCTAACATAACATCGAAATCGGGTATTTCACTGGATCGAACGTTCCTAATGTCTCTAGTGTCTAACTCAATCTTGTGATTTTGATTGAAGGTAAGAGATGCCTTTTCGCAGATTTCATTCGCGTAGATTACGTCAAATCCAGCTTGTCCAAAGCCGAGGTCGATTCCCCCGACTCCTGCAAAAAATGAGGCACACCTGAACATTATCCCTCTCGTATATATGTCCGTTGTTCTTAGTATTTATGCGTCACAAATTTTGTGTCCTTTTCAAACTTCTAATCACGCTAGATAGAGGTCTGATTCAACCACTCTTCACAAACCACGTGAGTGCAAGCAGGTGGGTCGAAGAGAAGCTTGGAATCCCTGTCTATTATATCCAAAATTAGGTTAGAACCGGGTCCCTCCTGAACCGTTACAACGGAGCTGGTTGAGGCAGGAAGGTAATCTTCTCCTGTACTGGCAAGAGATAGCCTAATCGTATGTCCGGCCTCTATTTGAACATCCATGGCGAAGAACTCCATCTTAGCATTGATTGTCTCCAGAATGGGTATCCAAGTCTGCTCATCAGATCCGCCCTCATGGTATCTCAAATCCATAATGGCGTGCCCAATGTGAATACAGTCTCCCATCTCTGAGCAATCTTCCAGAAGGGCGTATATCTGCCCTCCCAAGGTAGACGTGGATACATCGATATGCAGTCTGGGAAGGCCAGAAATCCATATTTCCTCAACAAGCGGGAAACTCTCATAAATAGGCCCAAAATTACCGTTAGGCAGAATATTAGTAGTCCCTCCTGCAATGTTGGATAGAGCGCCTCCAAGGTCAAGAGATATTTCCTCCATCCCATTCGGAGGGTACCTGTTCTCTATTCTCCACTGACCTTGGTTTGACTGGATTTCCACGAATAATCCAGGTTGTTCACCTATGCCCTTTAGGTACCAGTCAAACCATTCTAGGAGGTCCTGCATCCAGTCAAACCGAACCATCTCAGGGTATGCCTCTCTCCCCCTGCCCTCTCCGGATCGATCAAAGTGATAGTCGGGTCTGTCGGGGTAATCGTGGTCCCATTGCCCAAATAGGCCCTTGGACTCTATGCCGGCATCCTTCAGTTGATTAATCACTGGTATTGCCATGTGTGGGTCAACGTTCCAGTCATGCATCCCCTGAATCAGGTATACTGATCCCTGATAGTTCTGAAGCACCCTATCGAGGAAGTACCTCTCCTCCCAGTAGGTGCCAGCAAACTCGCTTCCCCAAATGTAAGCCGAGATTCCAGTACCCGGTCCGATGATGTAGTCCGGACACATGTTTCCTAGGTCCCCGTCATCGCCATCGATACCATAGGAGCCGTAGACGCCATTATGCATAATCGCCGCTCTAGCTTCGCTACTTCCATTTTTCCACATCAGCTCCATAACCCCTATTAGGCCAGAAATGGGGACTATTGTTGCTAGATGCTCATTTCCAAATGTCGCTGCCTGCCACGGCGTGGAGCCATCGTAGGACTTTCCTATCATCGCTACTTTCCCGTTACTCCAATCTTGTGTCCCCAGCCATGTTACGGCCGCATCTACGCCCAGTTGCTCAGCATTTCCCATTAGGTCCATACAGTGATTTGAACGACCAGTACCCATAACCGAGACCTGTGCGAATCCGTAGCCATGAGGTAGGAGTTGGTCAATTATCATCTGACCTAACCACGTTCCGGGGACTTCAATTGACGGGGTCTCGACACTTACTTCGTCGAAGTAGGGCCCGAATTCCGCTATGATTGGAACTGAAATTCCCTCGGGGACATCTGGTAGCCAAACAGCCAAGCTCACCAACCCATTGGGTGCTGACCCGCCTTCACTAAGGGGCAGTTGAAACTCCACAAAATGATGTGTAGAGTTCCAATCGTTTTCAGTCTCCAGTATGTCATACTGTCCGAATTCCATCACATAACCATTTGAGTAGCTGGTCAGGTAAGGCCACTCTGACCTTTCCCAAACAGGAACTCTCTCATATATCCCCAATTCCTTTTTGATATCATCAACAACGTCGTCAATGATCCAGCCTTGCAAGGAGACCATGACCATTAGCGCAACCAATCCAGATGCCGATAGCCATATTTTCCATTTCAAAGGAGCTACGGACTTGATGCCGGTTTCTCCAATCGGGGCGTAGAGGGTATTGCCCTCATCATCAATTAGGACTCCATCTATCATGCCAACACCCCTCCCAATTTGTGAACACTATTCAGGATTACTAGTTCAGGACAGATTTGTGAGATCAGATCAGGACCTGAACAAAACCATCTTCCAAGCGTGTATCGAAAATTCCGAGGTCCTTCTTGGAAACCATGGATCCCACAAGCCTCCCATAAGGTGGAAAGAGAGGAAATGGCGCCCATTCGACCAGACTCCCATCTGATATACAGTGAGTGGTTTGGTGAAGAGGGCATGTTACACATCCATCCTTGATTTTGCCTCCCCATGACAAGGGCCATTTCATGTGTTTACAGAGTCCCTCTGTGGCATGGAAATTACCTTCCGTGTTCACAATCATGAGTATTTTGGACCCGATAGTGACCATCTTGCTCTTCCCTTCTCCGAGCTTATCGGCTCTTATTGCGTTCTGCCAATTCATTCTATCCCCTAACTTGAGACATCCCGCCATCTAGGTGTAAGATTTGTCCAGTGATATTATCCGGTGCGTTAGTCAATAACCACAATATAGCATCAGATACCTCCTCAGGTAGATTGATTCTGTTCAGTGGTATTTTACTCACTGCAGCTTCCTTGGAGGTTTCAGATTTTGTTATCGGTTGTGCCATTCTCGTGTCTGTAAGTCCCGGGGCTACTACATTGACCCGTATGCCTCTCTTGCTGTACGTGGCAGCAGCAGATCTGGCCATCGACTCAATCCCTCCCTTGGCAGCTGAGATAGCCTCATGATTGACCAGTCCTACACTGGCCGCAACGCTCGAGGTGAACACTATTCTGCCACCACCGTTGCGTAACATGTACTTGCATGCCTTTGAGAGGACTACGAATGCAGACGTTAGGTTGGTATTGATTACCTCATTGAATGCCTCAGAGCTTAGTGCATGAGGGGGTCTGATTAGTAGTGAACCGACCAAGTGTGCGACACCGTCAATTTTCCCGTCTCCTTCACTGGAGAAGCTAGTTACTACTTCCGAAACGAAAAGCTCATCGGTAGCGTCTCCGATGAAAACCTTGGCCCCCAAGTCCTTGATTTGACTCATCCTCGAAGAATCTCTTCCAATCACTGTCACAGAGTTTCCGTCATCTATTAGACTCTTACAGAGGATTAGGCCAATATCGCTACTCCCGCCCACTACAAGATATGAACCCACAAAAACCACCTCTTAGAAAATCAGGCTTCTGCAGGGATAATCGGGAAGTCCCAAGACTCAAGCTGTCTCTCTAGTTTTTCCCAAAGGTTGTCTGCACCCATTGATACACTCATGGATTTTGTTCCATTGGTGAGCATATATAGAATCGTTTTTTCACTGAAACGATTTTTCGGAGAGTTTCTGGTTCAGTATTTTGAGGAGGCCTCTGAGAGTTACTTCACTAATGCCGGAGACCTTGCACACCTCGCTCTGAGTTCTCGGAGAATCACTATCTTGGGATGCTCTGTAAATTATTACGCCTGCAATACCAGATGGTTTCTTACCTTGCCATGAGAGATCATCTTTGACTGTATCCCACATTCTTCTTACTCTTCCGAGGGTCTCGGGCCTCATCCCCAGATCAGAGTGAAACCTCTCAAAATACTCTTCGGGACCAGTAATGTGATGGGCGCCTAGGAATCTAGACACTAGCCTAATTGTCCTCTTCAACTCCTTGAGGTCAACATCTTTTACCATATCGAAAGCTTCTGCAATATCCTCAATTCTTCTAGGAATCCTAGCCTCGCGGGCTGCCACGTACACGCATGCCGCTGAAACTCCCCTAATGCTCCTTCCAGTGACAAGACCTCTGTCCACGGAGTGCCTGTAAAGTCCAGCTGCTTCCTGCTCAATTTGGGGGGGAAGATCTCCCCGGTCTCTGATGAACTGCATTGCTTTAGCCAGGTTTCTACTTCTGCTATCCCTGGTCTTACTTCGTTGGTCGATACGTTGCCTCCTACGCCAGTCCCTCAGTGCCTTACCTGACATCCCGTGCCTCTTCGCCGCCCCAGATGTCAAATCCGACCTCCTTATTTCAGTGGAAAGTCCCTTGTCTGAGAGGGTCAGCGTAGTAGGAGCGCCCACTCTGCTCTTGTCATCGCCTCCTGAATGATTTGTCCATTCTGCCCCTAGGTCCATCATGTTCTCCTCTGCGACATAACCGCATTCTGAGCAAGAGGTCTCACCGCGTATTTCATCAGTATCCCATGAGTTCGACCCACAAACGGTACAGGGCCTGGATACTCCCTCAGTCTTCCTACTGGTGGATGGCCGCATCGAGGGTACAATGGCAAGCCTCTCGCTGGATCCTGAGGAACTGGGAGATACAGACTCTCCCCGGCTTTTGGCGTTCTTATCCATCATATCAACCTGTAGTTGTATAGTCACAGCTGTACTACTTAAACCCATGGATTAAAGGATCACCAATAACGAGGTGTTCAGAAATATATTTTCCCAGTTCCCTAAACTTATTCTTGCTACTCCCTCTCCTTGGAGCATGGAGCACGCGCCGGTGAGGACGGCTCTGTACGCTTCACATGTTGAATCAGGAGCGAATTTAGTAGATTTCCATGGTTTTGAGCTTCCGATATGGTATTCCTCTATCAAGGAAGAGCACCTAGCTACCAGGTCGGCAGCCGGCATGTTTGATGTTTCTCACATGGGGCTATTCAGGTTTGTTGGCAAGGGGGTGTCAGAGTGGTTAACAGGCATAGGGACCCAGGATTTTACAAGGTTTCAAACTGGCACATGCGGGTATACTCATTTTCTCGACACGGATGGAAATATAATCGACGATATGATATTCGCAATCAGAACGGATGAAGAAATCCTTGGTGTCCCAAATGCCTCAATGGTATCTGTGATGCTGGATTGGTTCACTGAATTCCTCCCAAGTGACGGATCCATCAGGATATTCGATGACTCTGAGGAAACGAGTATTATTGCTATTCAGGGACCCAAATCAATGGAAATAATCTCACAGGTTTTGGGCGACTGTAACAATGTTGGTAGGTTTAAGTGCCAGGATATCGGCCAAAACAACCTCTCTGTAGATGGCTGGATTCAAGGAACGGGATATACCGGGGAGCCTGGTGTGGAGATTTTTGTACCCAGTGATCAGGCAAATCTTCTATGGAAGCGGTTCATTGAGTCCGGCTCTGAATTAGGCTTGGTTCCAGTCGGATTAGGTGCTAGAGACACTCTCAGACTCGAGAAAGGCTACCTATTGTCTGGTCAGGATTTCCATTGGCCGGGCCTTGGTAAGCTGGCAGATTCAAATCTTCCTGATGGATTTCTGTCTAGAGACTCTGCAGAAACCTCAGTTCCGTTCGGCCTCAATATGGGTCATGATTTCATCGGGAAAGAAAGAGTACTCCAGTCTCTTGAAAACTCAGAAAAATGGACGGCGATTAGATGTCTTGCAAGAGGCCCCTCCCCTCGGCCCGGGTATCCAGTAATGGACTCGGACTCAGAAGATGCTCGCGTAATTGGGTACGTGACTAGTGGCGCTCCCTCACCTAGTCTGGGCGGTGTCGGTATAGCGATGGCATATCTTTCTGCATCTGTGGAGGGTCAGCTAGTTTGGATCAGAGTCAGCCCTAAAAGATCTATCAAGGCCGAAGTTGTTCGAGCTCCATTTTTGTAGCTACGCAGTGACAACACTCATTGCTGAATAGCCCCTGTCGATACTCGGGTCGATAGAGTGAACGGTGGCATCGAGGCTGTAGCTATTAAGAATCTACAAACAATTCTGAAGTCTAGGGGGATTTCTTCAGAGGCACTATTTTCCAAGTACGATATAGACGGAAATGGGAGTCTGAACTATGAGGAATTTTTGGCCGCATTGACATCAATAACCGGACAGAGAGCACCGCAGTCAATAGTTAATGCAATCTTCTCGGTTTTGGATTCAAACGGCGATGGCCAAATTGATTTACAGGAGATTCTCGTACTCGTCGATGGTAAAACCTCAGACCCATACGTCGAAGGCTCATCTCTCACGATTTCTGATCATCCAAACAGCCTTTACAATGGTCATTATGAACTTAAAGGAAAGTTGAATGGAAAACCACTTTTCGCAAATATAAACTCAGCTAAATTGTACTACTACAACGCCGGATCTGGAGGCGCTCCATCGTGGAGTCTGGATAACAGAGAACTAGACGGGACTCAAGATTTCTATAGGGGAGGGTGGACAAGACCTCCTGCTGGTGGTGGCCTGCCCACGGGCACTAGGAGATGGGTCGGAGTAGGTAAAATCACGATTCAAACCTCTTCTCCCTCAGAGGTCCCCTCGGAGAATACCGAGGAGTTACCAGTCGCAGAGGTAGTTGAGGAGGCCGAACCAGATACTCCTGGCGATATGATGGATTCTATTTCGGTAGAATTCTCGGAAATCCTAGGAGAAATGCAGCAGGCAGAATTCTCAGATGTAGAAGCACTGGAGAAGAGCAGGGCTATTATGGATGAACAGGCGGAGTCAAGAATCTCAAAACTACCTAGCTTCCTACAACCATCTGCGAGGCAACTATGGAAGGTCAAAGCCGATTCTCTACAGGAAATCGCCCGATCTAATCTTGTGCTCGCGGCAACTACCGCTGCTACGCTATCCGCAGGTGCCTTGGGCATAGCTTCCATGTCTTCCGAGCATAAAGAATGGCAAGAAGACCCAGAAATAAAGGTCGAGAAGGATCCTTCTACTGTAGTCGTGGAGGAGAAAATCGAAGAGGTCGCAATTCAATTCCAAACAGGGACAGAGGATGAAGTTGCAGAAGAGCCAGCAGATAATCAAGTAGGCTCGCAAGGCTTGACAATTTTTTCCATGGCAGAGTCATTCTCGCAAGCTCGAATGTTATCGGAACAGAATGCTTTGAAGGAGGAGCTTTCTGGCACCTCAGTTAATATTTCTATCAAAATTACTTCTGTGGAGAGGACCTTCGGAATCGGCATCTCCGATAGATACAGAGGCGGAAATACTGTTGTGGCTTCCCTACATGACCAGGGAATGCCATCTGGAAATGAAGTAGAAATTAGAATTCCCTCGGATACAGATATCTCAGTTTACAAGGCCGGTTACGAAGGTGAAATATCATGCACAGTATCCGGTTGGAACGGTATTCGTAAGCGAATCATTCTTGACGCTCAGTAGCCAGAGGTTTCTAGAGCCTCATCGATCATCTCCTCGAGGCTAATCATAGGCCTGAACCCGCATCTGTGCTCCAAGAACCAAGCATCTACAATTCCCCAAACCTCTCCGTCAGAATTCTGATTCAACTCTACTGAAGCTCCAGTTTTGCTATTGTAGATGTTGGCTAGCTCGCTCATGGCTATTCCCTTTCCCGAACCAACTGCAAAGCTCTCTCTGGTTAGAGGGGGGTTTTCAAGAACTGACAGTACTGTCCTTACCAAATCTTCAACATGAACAAGATCTTTCACATCCTCTCCGGAACCTGGTACGTTTATCCAACCAATTTGACTCTCGCTCGCCCAGCGATGAAGAATTCCATTGCCTGGTGGACCTTCCAGTGGAACACCTTGGACATTCGATGCCCGGATAACGCTGACAGGCCTTCCTGACTCTGCTCTCTCAAGAGCATTCTCCTCAATCCAAAGCTGTCCTTCGGCAGCGGTATCTCTCGGGGATAATGATGACTCTGGGCCATAGTAATCGTCACCGGGGGACCATGGTGGATGCACTCTCAATGTTCCGACAATTATCATGTGAAGCTCCCCATGCCTGTTAACCGCGTCCAAGACAGGCCTAGCAGCCTCCCTCATCATAATCTTGACCTCACGATCATTACGAGCAACACTTGTGTTGACTGGTCTGGAGTTAATGTGTATCAATGCATTACATGGAGTTAGCATGACATCAAGAGACATACTGTCTTCTAATATCTCGTCTGGAATTACCACCGCGGCATCCCCGAGAGCATCAATAATGTAGGGCGCCACGAATGCATCTGAGGCAGTTATTGCGACCTTCATGATGTACTGACTAACTTGGGAGTAATAAGAGTGTGTCGGTCTTCCACGCAGAATTCCAACCAAAGATAATCATAAACTCCCTACGTTTCCAAGTGTCTGAGGGCTACCGTGGACCAATTGCCAAACCTTGGAAGAGAGCAGGAAATGCTCGATATTATGGGCATTTCCTCCATGAAAGATCTGTTTGAAGATATCCCTGTTGAAATAAGATCAGAAGGCACATTACCTTTACCGCCCCCACAGACAGAGGAAGAAATACTCAGGGACGCAGAGAGGCTCTTGGGGGCCAATGTCAATCTAGATAGTAGACCATCATTCATCTCAGCAGGATTGTCTAGAAATTTTGTTCCGTCAATGGTCCCAATGATTGCCACAAGAGGAGAATTTCTCACCTCATACACCCCATATCAGCCTGAGGTCAGTCAAGGGATGCTTCAGGCCATGTGGGAGTTCCAGACAATGATTTCCGAGTTAGTAGGACTTCCGATCTCAAATGTTTCTATGTACGACGCTAGTACATCAGCCGCCGAAGCGATAACCTGCGCAGTTAGAGTGAAATCAAAGAAGGTAGAAATGCCAAATACGGTTTATGTTTCGGAATTGATACCTCCTCATAGGATGTCAGTAATTGAGAATTATACCCAAGGGGTAGGCATAGATATTAGGAAAATTCCCCATGATGAAGATGGCTTCTTGGATTTGAACTTAGCAACCCAGGCATCCGGATCGTGCGCGATATACGTCGAACAGCCAAATGCATTTGGGATTCTCGACGAGGGATTGTTTAAGTTGAGGGAAGTAGTTGGGGATAAAACCGCTATTATTGTTGGAGTTGACGTCACCTCACTGGGTCTAGTAGAGCCCCCTGGTAACTGGGGTGCCGATATAGTGGTCGGAGAGGGTCAACCATTCGGAATAGGGCCAACCGCAGGAGGGCCGATTTACGGGATATTCGCCTGTAAAAAGGACTTCTTGCGCCTGATGCCAGGCAGAATCGTGGGGCAGAGCATAGATACTGAAGGAAAGACTGCGTATACACTCACGCTGTCTACCCGGGAGCAGCACATTCGCAGACACAGAGCCACCTCAAATATATGTTCAAATGAGACTCTAATCGCACTTATGGGAGCGATGCACATGGCTCTTCTAGGGCCCGTCGGACTGGAAACCCTCTCCACCAGGATACTATCCTCGACTAGGATGACTGTAGATGAACTATCATCAGTCGAAGGACTGGAATTGGCATTTCCTAAATCACCAGTTTTCAGAGAGTTTGTTGTCAAAGTCCCAGGTAAGTCATCTGAAGCCCTATCACATATTTTCGGACTAGGCGTAATTGGGGGTTTTGATCTCGGTCAGTGGTGGCCAGATAAAGGATCATGGATTCTCATTGGTTGCGATGAGAGAACTTCTGAATCCGATATTTATCTGTTAAAGAAATCACTTACCTCGTGGGTGGAGGAGTCATCATGACTGACACTATTTTCGACTTCAATGGCTCGAAGAATGCTGGATGGTCCCAACCCTCCCCTCTCACGGACGATTCTACTAGTCACATTCCGGAATCCATGAGAAGAAACAGATTGCCCGATTGGCCTAGGGCAAGTGAGCCAGAGTTGGTTAGACATTACACCAAACTTTCTCAGAAAAATTTTGGAATTGATACAGGATTCTACCCCTTGGGATCTTGTACAATGAAACACAATCCTAGACTCAATGAGAAGATAGTCCAGAATCCTGGAATAGACCGTATTCACCCCCTGCAACCTGAGGAACAGATCCAAGGCCTCTTGGCGATTTACTACGAGATGCAGGAGATGTTAGCGATCTGCTCCGGAATGGATGCGGTGACCCTCCAGCCTGTCGCAGGCGCGCAAGGCGAGTTTACCGCTATCAGGTGTATTCAAGAATACCACAGAGAACGAGGAGATAATCACCGTGACAAGGTGATTGTACCAGATTCCGCTCATGGTACTAATCCCGCGTCCGCATCCATGTGCGGATATCAGATTATTGAGATTCCTAGTGCAAATGACGGCCGTATTGATCTAGATGCTCTCCGCTCAGCTGTCGGTGAAGATACCGCCGCGATGATGATCACCAATCCGAGTACGCTGGGCGTTTTTGAGCCAGAAATCGCTGAAGCAGCTGAGATTGTACATTCTGCTGGTGGGCAGATGTATTACGACGGTGCTAACTTCAATGCGATACTAGGTAAGACAGACCCCGGTCGGATGGGATTCGATGCTGTGCACTACAATCTGCACAAAACCTTCAGTCAGCCACACGGAGGAGGGGGGCCGGGAAGTGGCCCTATAGGGGTGAAGGAGCATCTATCTAAGTTCCTGCCATCTCCCCTGGTGAATCGAAAAGAGTTGCCTTCAGGGGATATCGGCACTGTGGGGGACGGCTTCTCGTATCACTGGGAAGCTCCCGCTTCATCTATTGGAAAGGTCCAGCAATGGAATGGCAATGCTGGAGCAGTAGTAAGGGCGTGGGCCTTCTATCGGAGATATGGCCGTGACCTGGAGAGGATGAGTGAGCATGCTGTCCTAAATGCAAACTATCTCAGGTTTAGGATAATGAACCCCAGCTCTGATTTGAATATTCATGCTATGCCAATTGAGGGATGTCCAGCCGAAGTTGTCAAGCATGAATTCACTCTGTCGATGTCTCCTCTTAAGGATCTAACAGGCGTAACAGGCAAGGACGTGGCGAAGAGGCTGCTAGATTTTGGCTATATGGCACCTACCCTATATTTCCCTCAGATCGTCCCCGAGTGCCTAATGTTCGAACCGACAGAAACTGAATCGAAGGAGGTTTTAGACAAGTTTGCCGAAGACTTCCATGCCATTCTCGCAGAGGATCCAGAAATCCTGCTAACCGCCCCTCATACTACTCCTGTGGGAAGGGTGGATGAGGTTTGGGCCGCCAGAAACCTAATTCTCAGATATCCTAAGGACGAGCCCTCGTCCTAATTCATATGCTAAACTCCCTCCTCAGTATTCAATGGAGGCACATGGTGACAGGAACTGGCTCCGCGGAGATCCGGTTTGGTGGGGTTTAGAGACTAAACAAAAACCCCCTCTGATCAGGAATCTCGAGATAAGTATCCCGTCAGGTATGGGGGCTCCCTCCTCCGAACATAGATTCGGATGGGCGAGACAGAGAATGAGGCCGTTAGCGTGGTCCATCCTGAAACCAGTCGCGTGGTCGCCATTCTTCCTGATCTCAAGCATTTTTCCACTAGTATTCCCAGGCAATACGCCAGATGACCAGTTTGTCTCAGGAGCTCTATTCGTAATCTCATGGACTTTACTGATCCTTCCTGTTTCAAATGCAAGGAATGCACAGCCTACATCCAGTGATAATTTTCTTATTCTTCCTATAGACTGGGTACTTCTGTCCTTAGGTTGTTTACTCTTTCTTGCTCATATATACTACTCGCCATTAGTGGGCTGGGCAGCGTATGCTGTTTTCTTGGCTGCATTCCTTAGATCTATTATGATGATATCTGAAGTATTCTCGATACCTCCTGCTAGAATCATGTCCCCTCTTGAAAAATCTAGCTGGGATTCAACAGTCCTTCCTGAAAGATGGGAGATACATTCACGACCATGGAGTAGGGGGAAGATATCTTCAACTACTATCGGAGAAGGAAGGCTAGTCATCTATGGCCTTACGAGAGGATATGCAGATTTTATCTCAATCTCCTACATCTGCAAATTCGGGTTTGTCCAGGACTGTCTATTCGAGAGCCATCCATACTCCGATCAGATAATCTCTGTATTAGAGGAGCTCCAGTTCGACTTCTCTCAAGCCGAGTGGCCGATTGAACTCATAGCTTTCGACGAGGAAGAATAGAACGGCAGGCATTTGAACCTCCTTACGTACCGAGCGTCATGGACATATGTGTCGTGCTTGGTTCGAAGTCAGATTTGCCGATTGCTGAGAAATGCCGCTCCGTGCTGGAGAAATTCGATGTAACCTTCGAGATAAGGGTTGCATCCGCACACAGGGCACCAAAATATCTCGAGGAAATTATCAGTTCGGCTGAGGACTCAGGATGCCAGGTATTCATAGGCATGGCAGGGGTTGCGGCAGCTCTTCCCGGAGTAATCGCCTCAATGACAAGTAAGCCAGTGATAGGAGTTCCAGTAGGAGGAAAGGTCCCAATGGACTCTCTACTTTCCATCGTCCAAATGCCCCCTGGAATGCCAGTGGCTACCGTGGGGGTGGACCGAGGTGATAATGCTGGTGCTTTGGCAGTGCAAATTCTCGCAACCTCTGACGATTCCCTGTCCAGCGCATACAGGGAGTATAGAGAAGCAATGACTGCGAAGGTAATCTCAGATGACGAGTCCATTCAGGGGTGAGTCCTTTAATGGATACTCAGATGCTGGTCGATGAGGCAATTGAAGCATTAGAATCTAGGATAGATGATACTGCAATAATAGCATGCTCAGGAGGGATAGATAGTACTGTGGCAGCTGTACTTGCTCACCGTGCTGTTGGGAGCCTACTCCACTGCGTCTACGTCGATACCGGATTCATGCGCAAGGGAGAGACCGATGAGGTCAGGGAGATGTTCAAGGAAATGGGAATCGAATTACAGGTGGTCGACGCATCCGAGAGATTCTTCAGTAGTTTAGAAGGAGTGACAGACCCTGAGAAAAAAAGGAAGGTAATCGGAGAGCAATTCATCAGAGTTTTCGAGGAGGAACAGGCAAACTGTGGTGCAAAATATCTGGTTCAAGGTACCATAGCGCCAGATTGGATAGAGTCTGGAGGAGGAGAGAGAGACGTAATCAAGAGCCATCACAACGTTGGTGGCCTGCCTGATGATGTCGACATGAAGATAGTCGAACCCCTGCGTGAATTCTACAAAGATGAGGTCAGGGAGATTGCTAGGAGTCTAGGAATCAAATCTAGCGAGAGACAGCCCTTCCCCGGTCCCGGTTTGGCCGTTAGGGTCCTGGGTAATCTCACTAGACATCGAGTCGAGGCCTGCCGTGAGGCCTGCCATATTGTGGAGATCAGACTACAGGAAGCGGCTGTCGCAGGAAAATGCGATCTCCCTTGGCAATATTTCGCTGCTCTACTGCCGGTCAGGAGTGTTGGCGTGCACGGTGACGCTAGAGTCCACGGAGAGACTGTAGTAGTTAGGGCGGTAACCAGTTTAGATGGCATGAGCGCAAAGTACTCTGAGATTCCTCACGATGTTCTAGCTTCGATTAGTACAGAAATAACCAACTCTCTGAAAGGGCAAGTAAACAGAGTGGTGTATGATATTACACACAAGCCCCCAGGGACAATTGAGTGGGAATGATTCCGATTCATTGATGAATGTGTTATGCCGCGTCAAGCTTGGGCCGACATAGCTTAGTTGGTGGAGCGGTGGACTGTTAATCCACAGGTCGCAGGTTCAAGTCCTGCTGTCGGCGCCATCATTCTCTTCTAGCC
>MDTB01025295.1_pt1 | contig 14395 bp, 12 predicted proteins | sample 811161 | NCBI WGS metagenome assembly MDTB01 (sample SAMN05326650, study PRJNA326480) | marine metagenome | isolation source: seawater | place: Mediterranean Sea | collected 2009
ACACTTTTGCAATATTTAGTTGTTTTTTGTTCCATGAAGATATTTTTTTTAACATTATATTTCCAAATCCTGCTTGTAAATTATCCAATCTAGAATTTGTCCCCCAAATAAGAGACTCATTTCTATTTTTTAAACCGTGATTTCTTAATAATAATATTTTTTTATAAAGTTTAGTATTATTTGTTACAATTAAACCGCCGTCTCCCAAAATATGAAAGCTTTTTCTTGGATGAAGACTAAATATACCAACATCTCCAATTGTACCAATATAATTATTTTTATATTTTGTTCCAAAAGCATGTGCGGCATCCTCTATTAAATGAAGTTTTTTTTTTCTACATATCTTTTTTAATTCATCTAAATTTGATGGGATACCAGATAAATGAACTGGCATAATTGCTTTTGTTCTTTTTGTAATTTTTTTTATAATTTTCGTACTATCAATATTCAGATCCTCTCCTACATCAACAAGTTTAGGAACTAAGCCTGCATATGCAATGGCACCACAAGTTGCAATGAAAGAATTGGATACAGTAATTATTTCGTCACTTTTGTTATATCCTAATGCTTTTAATACCATTACAGTACCTTCAGTCCAATTACCAACGCCCAAAACGTGTTTTACTTTAAGAAATTTTTGAATATTTTTTTCAAAAACATCAAGCTCTTCACCCAGAACATAATGACCTTTAGAACCAACTTTATTAAATTTTTTAATTAATTCGTTCTTTAAAATCTTATATTCTTTTGGAAAATTTGTAAATTTAACTATCATTAATTATAAAATTTTTGAATTTTATTTATTATAAAATCTAATTGTTTTTTCGATATAAATTCATGAACAGGTATAGAAATAATTTTTTTAGATAATTTTTCTGCATTTTTAAATTGGCCTTTATAATATTTATAATTTTTAGCTGCATCATGTAAGTGTAAAGGTTTTGGGTAGTGAATTTTACTATCAATTTTATTTTTTCTTAAAAAGTTATTAAGTTGATTTCTTTTTTCACAATAAACTTGATATAAATGATAAACCGACTTATATTTTTTCTTTTCTTTGATAATTTTAATTTGTTTTATCAATTTAAGCTTATCATTTAAATAGTTTGCATTTTTAATTCGAGCATTGGTAATCAAATGTATCTTTTTTATCATTTGAAGAGCGACTGCTGCCTGGATAGTATCTAGTCTTGAATTGTATCCATACATTTTACAATTATCTCTACTTGTTAAGCCATGATTTCTCATCAATTTTAATTTTTCATAAATTTTTTTGTTATTAGTGGTTATTATCCCTCCATCACCCCAAACATTAAGATTTTTTAATGGATGCATGCTAAAGCAGCCTGTTATTCCAAAATTGCCAGCATATTTTTTCTTATCATCGTGTGCTAAAATTGCATGACAAGCATCTTCTATCACATGAAGTTTATATTTTTTTGCAATACTCATAATTTTTTTCATATTACAAATTCTTCCAGACCAATGGACCGGAACAATAGCTTTAGTTTTTTTTGTGATCTTTTTCTCTATTTCATTTTCATCAATATTAAGATCGTCTTTAACATCGGTAAAAACTGGTTTTGCTCCAGTTGTAGCAATCGCTCCTGCTGTTGCATAAAATGAATACGTAGGAGTAATTACTTCATCACCATCTTTTATTCCCAAAGCCTTCAAAGATAAAAAAATAGCATCAGTACCAGAACCAACCCCTACAGCATATTTAACTTTTTGATGTTTGCAAAATTTTTTTTCAAATAAATCAACGTTTCTTCCCAGAGTGAAGTCATTAAATTTTACTGTTTTATTAATTAATTCAAAAATTTTTTTTGAATTTTGAAATTGCTCAGAAAGATAGTTATGTTTTATTTTCATTTTTTTATCTGAGATATATTGCTTAATTAAAAAATTATTTTTCATAATGTAATTTTAAACTTTTCATCTTTTTTGTTAAATTTATTTTTAAATTCATCATACCACTTAATTACTTCATTTATTCCTTTACTAAATGATGTTTTATTTTTCCACTTAAGTCTTTTTCTAGTATCATTATCAAAAATTTTATAGTCTTGATCTTTTCCAGTTCTATCTTTAACATTAATTATATATTTTTTAGGATCTAAATTTTTTTTCTTATAGATGATTTCTACAATTTTTCTTATTGATAAGTATTCTTTTGAAGAAAATTGATAACTTTCACCAGCTTTTGCCTTAATAATCAATTTATATATACCATCACAGAAATCTTCAGAATAAATAAAAGATCTTCTAGATTTTCCCCCTCCATGTAATTCAAATTTTTCTTTTTTATTTGCTTTATGAACTGCTAGAGGAATAACTCGGTATAACTTTTGATAAGGTCCATAAAAATTTGCAAATCTTGAAATAATTACAGGAAAAGAGAAGTGTTTAAATAATAATAATAAATAATTCTCAATCGTTGAATGTGACAAAGCATAAGGAGTTGAAGGATTATATTTTATAAAATCTGATTTAGTAATTTTTGTAGATCCAAAAACTTCTGGGGTAGAAATTTTTATATACTTTTTTAAAAATTTTTGTTTACTCAAAAAAGTATAAAGTTTTATCTTTGAAATTACATTGGTGTTGAAGGTTAAAATCGGATAAACCCAACTTTCAGCAACCATACCCTGGCCTAAAAAATCAACAATTATATCAGGCTTAAATTTTAAAATTAATTTTTCAAGTTTCGAGAATTCTTTATTAACATTTATTTTGTTAAATTTGAAATTTTTAGTCATAGACTTCGGTAATTTGTGTATACAATTGAATTTTGGTTCAGACATATTAGATAGTGAACATCCAATAATAAAAAACTTCTTTTTTAATAAATAATGTACTAAGTGGTTGGCTGAAAAGCTATTACTTCCAAGAATAATTATTTTTTTCTTCATAAATATAAATATGGGTATATAAAGATTTTTTTATATATTAATATATAATAGCTTCCTAATCTAAAGATGAATAATTCAGAATTTATAATAAATTATTTACAAAAAAAAGGTCTAAACACTGCCTTTGGTATAACAGGTGGAGGTGCAATGTTTTTAAACGAAGCTTTTAGAAAACAGAATAATTTAAATTTTATTTTTATGCATCACGAACAATCAGCTGCTATGGCTGCAGAAGCTTATTATAGAGCAAGTGGTAAACCAGCTATACTATCTGTAACTTCAGGTCCTGGAGGAACTAATGCAGTAACAGGTGTAATTGGGGCATGGATTGACTCGATTCCAATGATTGTCATATCTGGCCAGGTAGAATCTAAAGATATGATATCAAATTCAAAAACTAGACAAATAGGAATTCAAGAAGCTAACATTAAAGATATAATTAAATCCATAACCAAATACAGCAATGTATTAACAAAAAATTCTGATATAGAATTTGAATTATCAAAAGCATACAAAATTGCCACAGAAGGAAGACCTGGGCCTGTTTGGATTGATGTTCCCTTGGACATACAATCTAAAAAATTTGTAAAAAAGAAGATAATTAAAAAAAAAATTAAACAAGATAATTATAGTAAAATCGATAAAAAAAAAATTACACAAACATTAAAATTGATAAAAAATTCAAAGCGGCCTTTAATTTTAATTGGTAATGGTGTTCATATTAGTAAAGCGGAAGAAAAATTTCTAATTTTCTTAAAAAAAACTAACATGCCATTTATATCAACTTGGAATGCAAGTGATATTGTCCCCTCTAATCACAATTTTTATTTTGGAAGACCAGGATTATTTGGAAATAGAATTGCTAATTTTGCAGTTCAGTCTTGTGATTTGCTATTAATTATTGGCTCAAGATTATCAGTGCCTATAACTGGATATCAAATGAAAAATTTTTCACCTTTTTCAAAAAAAATTTTTGTCGACATTGATAAGAAGGAAATAATTAAAAGAAAATTAAAAACAGATTTAAAATTTAATAATGACATAAGTGCATTTTTAAAAGATATTAATAAAAAAATCACAAAAAAATTTATAAAAAAAAAGACATGGATAGATAAGTTAACTAAACTTAAGAATTATTTAGATGAAGATCAAAAATATAAAAAAAATAAAAATTTTGTTAACTCATTTCGTTTTATAAATTCTCTTTCTAAAGTTTTAAGCGGAAATGAAAATATTGTAACAGATATGGGAACAAGTTTTACATGTACTATGCAATCTTTTAAAACAAAAAAAAATCAAAGGCTTTTTACTTCATCAGGAATAGCTGCTATGGGTTTTGGGTTACCAGGCATTATAGGTACCTTTTTTGCAGATAAAAAAAAAATACCAGTTTGTATTTCTGGTGATGGTGGATTAATGTTTAATTTACAAGAATTTCAGACAGTTATAAATTACAAAATACCACTTAAACTATTTATAATTAATAATGGTGGTTATTTAACAATGAAATTGATGCAACAAAAAAACTTTAAAAAGTTTGTTGGAGCTGATGATAGAAGTGGACTCACTTTGCCAGATTTTTTAAAGGTTGCAAAATCTTTTAATTTTAAAACTATTAAACTTAAAAATGAAAATAATTTAAATAAAAATTTAAAGAATATTTTAAATTCAAAAAAAGCAACTGTTTGTGAAATTATTACACCTCCCATGCAAGAATTGGTTCCTAGGGTTCAAACACAAATGAATAAAGATGGCACATTTCAACCAGCTATGCTTGATAATATGTATCCTTTTCTTGGTATCGAAAAAATAAACGAAATTAGAAAAGATCTGTTAAAGTCTTAATATGAAAACAGTTTTAATTACAGGTGCCACATCTGGTTTAGGATTGATGCTTAGTAGGCATTATGACTCGTTAGGATATAATCTGATAACTGTAGGAAGAGATCAAAAAAAAATTCAATCTCTTAGAAAAGAAATTTTAAAAAAAAATCAAAAAAATTCTTTCGTAATTGATTTTAATTCGATAACTAAGTACAAAAAATTTCTTAATATTGTAAAGAATAAAAAAGAAAAAATAGATATAATTATTCATTGTTTAGGTGGAGGTTTTGGATTACACAATCCTATTATTGGATATAAAGATTTAAATTTTTTATTTCATTTAAACGTTTCAACAGCAGTAGGTATTAATAAAGTTGTTTTAGAAAATAAAAAATATAATAAAAATTTGAAAATAATTCATATAGGATCTGTAGCTTCTATTGAGTCTACAGCTTCAGTTGGTTATTCCATGGTGAAAGCTTCATTAACAGCATACACAAAAACTTTATCAAAATCACTTATAAAAAAAAATATATTTGTTCATTGTATTTTATTAGGAGCTTTTGAGTATGAGAATAATGCATTTCAAAGATTAAAAATAAGAAATAAAAAGGTATATAATAAATTTATAAAAGAAAAATTACCTAGAAATAAAATTGCTAGCGGTGAGCAATTTTTAGGTTTATTTGATTACGTAATTTCAGAAAATGGAAACCCATTAGCTGGAAGTTCAATTGTAGCTGATTTTTCAGAAACAAATTCTTTCAGGTTTTAATTAGATGAAAAAGTATAATTTAGAAAATTTAGCAAAAATTGCTAGCAAGATCAAAAAAGAAGGAAAGAAAATTGGGCTTTGCCATGGAGTATTTGATGTATTGCATGCAGGACATCTAAGTCACTTTGAAGAGGTCAAAAAAAAATGTGATTATTTGTTTGTAACAATAACCGAGGACAGATTTGTAAATAAAGGACCTAATAGGCCAGTTAATAATCATCATTTTAGAGCTAAAGTTTTAGAATCTTTAAGGCAAGTTGATTATGTTGCAGTAAATTATAGCCCAGATGCTACTCGGAGTATTCAACAAATAAAACCTGATTTTTATTTTAAAGGCAAAGATTATAAGGGTAAAAAAGATTTAACTGAAAGACTTTATAAGGAACTTAAAGAAGTCAATAAAATTAAAGGAAAAATTATTTATACAGATTCTCCATTGAAAAGCTCAACAGAAATTATAAATAAAAGTTTTTCTTATATTTTAGATAGTAATTTAACTAGATTTTTAGATGATAAAAATAAGCAAAAACTTTTATCACAAAGCATTGAAAGTTTAGAAAAAATTGAAAATAAAAAAGTATTAATAATTGGAGATGCTATAATTGACCAATATGATGCCGTTCAACCACTAAATAAGCCCATTAAAGAAAGCATTTTGGCGACCAGGTATTTAAAAACTGATATTTATTTAGGAGGTGTTTTTGCTGCAGCAGTAAACTTGTCTCAATTTAATAATAACGTCTCAATTTGTACTTTAATGGGAAATGATAAGGATATTAAAACACCTCTGGAAAAATTTAAAAAAAAAATAAAAAGTAAAATTTTTTATGAGTCTAAAAAAGTTACAACAAGAAAAAGACGATTTGTAGAAAATGGATACAATAAAAAAATAAGTGAAGTCTACTTTATGGATGATAACTTATTAGGGCAACAGAACAAAAATAAAGTTATTAATTATTTAAAGAAAGAGACAAGTAAGTTTGATGTGGTCATATTAATTGACTATGGACATGGATTTATTGATAAAGACATCTACAATGTTTTAAAACAAAAAGCTAAATTCCTAGCTATTAATTGTCAAACTAATAGCGCAAATTTAGGGTTCAATTTAATAACAAAATACCCTGTTTCAGATTTCATTTGTATTGATGAACCAGAACTAAGGTTAGCTACATCAGATAATATCAGTGAAATACAGGATATTGTTAAAAATCAAATTACAAAAAAAATTAAATGCAAAAACATTACAATCACAAGAGGAAGAAATGGTTCATTTTCTTATATAAATAAAAATGTTTTAAATACACCCGCACTAATATCAGATAAAGTTATAGATACTATAGGGGCTGGAGATGTTTTTTTGGTGATTACATCTTTGCTATATTCAATTAAATCTGATCAATTAGTTTCAAACATTATTGGAAATATTGCAGGAGCTTTAAAAGTTGATATTTTAGGACACTCAAAATCAATAAGTAAATCAAATTTTTATGCTGTTCTAAACCATGTTCTTAAATAAATATTTTTATGAAAAAAAAAAACCTAGGTGCAATTCTAAAAAAACAAAAACAAGATTTATTAGTTTTAGACTTAGAGTATCCGCAAGTTCCAAAAAATTATGTATTAGTAAAAATGAAATATTCTGGTATTTGCCACACACAATTAAATGAAATTAGTGGAAAATTAGGAAAAGATAGATTTATCCCTCATACAATGGGGCACGAAGGAGTAGGTGAAATTATTACTATAGGTTTAGGTGTTAAAAAATTTCAAATTGGAGATAAAGTTGTAATAAGTTGGATTAAAAAAAAACAAAATAAAAAAATTTTACCCACTAGTTACAAATTTAAATCAAAAAAAATTAATACTGGCGGTTGTAATACTCTTTTAAATTATTCATTGGTAAGCGAAGATCGAATCTTTAAAATTAATAAAAAAAATAAATATTTAAGAGAATCTATTCTTTTAGGTTGTGCATTACCAACAGCAAGCAATGCAATATTAAACAATTCATCAATTAATAAAAAATCAAAGATTTTAATTATGGGAATGGGGGGCCTTGGCTATGCAAGTTTATTAGTCCTCAATTATATAAAATGTGAAAATATAATTTGTATTGATAATAACGTGAAAAAATTAAATCTTATAAAAAAAAGAAAGGGTGTTGATTTTAAATTGATTAATAACCATAACCTAAAAAGTTTTATCAAATCAAATAACGAAAATTTTGATTTAATAATTGATTGTACTGGATCCAAAAAATTAATAGAGAAATCTTTTTCTTTATGCAAACGTTTTGTTGGTAAGTTAATTATAATTGCAAATACAAAATTGAAAGAAAAATTTTCTTTAAATGCTTGGGATTTTATTAATGGCAAAACTTTTACAGGAGCTTGGGGAAATGGTGGGGTAACTATGAAGAATTTTAAAATTAATGAAAATATATTACTAAATCAAATAGAAAATATTAAAAAACTTTTACCAAAAAAAAACTACACCTTAAAAGATATAAATAAGGCTATAAAACATTTTAAAGATGGTAAAATATTAAGACCAGTAATAAAATTTTAATTATGGCATATTTTGATCCAAAATATTTTAAAAAAAAATCAAAAGTAAATAGGGTTGTTACAAGAAAATTAAAAAATAAATTTATAGCTTGGGAGCTAAGTGAACAATATTATGATGGAGATCGTAATAATGGATATGGTGGATTTTCTTATGATGGAAGATGGCTAAATTTATTACCGAAATTTATTAAAAGATATAATCTTAACAATAATTCTAAAATTTTAGATTTAGGATGTAAAAAAGGCTTTATAATGAAAGATCTTAAAATTCTACTACCTAGAGCAAAAGTTTATGGAATTGAAGATCATCTATATCCAATCAAAAATGCTGAAAAGGAAATCAAGAAAAATATTATTTTTAGCAATTATTATAAAATTCCATTCAAAAAAAATTACTTTGATTTAATTATAGGTTTTAGTTCTATATATAAGTATAACTTCATAGATGTTGTAAAAACTATTAAAGAGATAAATAGAGTATCAAAAAATTCTTTTTTTACAGTTGCTAGTTATTCAAATAAAAAAGATAAGGAGTTATTTGATAAGTGGACTTTATTAGGTACTACAATTTTACAAAAAAAAGAATGGAAGCAATTATTTAAAATACTTAATTATAAAGGAGATTATTATTTTACAACTGCTAAATCTCTAAACTTGTATTGACAATAAATAAGCTTATTGTATGAAAAAATGATGCTAAATTCAAATTCAATGGAAAATTATTGGAAAGCTCTAGAGTCAAAAAAACTAGCTCCTAAATTTGTAAAAAAAATTAATATAATAGAATTTGATAAATTAAAAAAATCAATAAATAGTAAAAATGAAATATTTGTAAAAAATTTAGCAAGGAGAATGTATAACGGAGAAGCTTTTATTGTAAGAAATTCAGCAAAAAAAAACTTAAAAAGGATTATGTTAAATTTAGCAAAATATTATGATAAAAAACAAAAACCTTCCTTTCATAAAATGTTAGATGGCACTCCAAATTTTCATAGAATAATCGATAAAAAAATAACAAAAAAATATAGTTTATTTGCGATAAAACACTCTTATTTTTTTTATAACTGGAACATAAAATCCAAACTTGAAAAAGATTTTAAAAAAGGAGTTTATAGGCATTGGAGATACGTAAAATTCCTTGCAGGAAACAGTAAGTTTCAATATGAAAAAAATATACCTAGTCAAATGCAAATTGATAGATTACAAATTGTCAACTATCCTCATGGTGGAGGTGAATTAAGAGATCACGTAGATCCAAGAAAGAACCAAAGAATTGTTTCAGGATTAATAATGAGTAAAAAAGGTATTGATTTTGATAAGGGTGGATTTTATTTCAGGGATAAAAATAATAATAAATTAAATATTGAGGATAAACTGGAAGTTGGAGACTCTGTAATATTTTATGGATCAATAGTGCATGGTGTAGAAAAAGTTGATAACAATAAGAAATTAAACTGGAAATCTTATGATGGCCGATGGTTTATTGGTATGTTTGTTAATGAGTCAAATCATGTAAAAAATAGAATTACTGCTAATGATTTATCGAATAGTACCAATTTCAAAAAAAAAGCAAGCTAAATAATGAAAAAACAAATACTTAACGCAAATTTGATTAAAAAATATCATCAGGACTTAGTTTTTAATTACTCAGAATATCCAACCAAAGATCATTGGGATTTTGAATTTAAAAATAATGAGTATAAGAATGCTATTTTAAATTGGTTTCCTAAAAATGAAGATAAGAAAATTTTTTTTTATGTTCATATTCCTTTTTGTGAAGAATTGTGTTGGTTTTGTACTTGTAGTAAATTCATTAATAAAGATTATGAAAAAGTAACAGATTATCTAAAATACTTATATAAAGAAATAGATTTACTTTTTGAGCATCTTAATAAAAATAATATAAAACTAAATGTAGGAACGGTTTTTTTCGGTGGTGGTTCTCCAACTATTTTAAATAGAAAAGACTTAAAAATATTAGTTGATAAGCTAAAAGGATTATTCGATTGGTCAAATGTAGAATTTTTTACAGTAGAAAGTGATCCTAGAAGAGTTGACGAAGATAGATTAATTTATAATCATGAAGTATGTGGGACAAATAGAATATCATTTGGAATGCAAGACTTAGACCCTGAAGTTCAAAGAAGAGTTAATAGAATTCAGCCAGCAAAACTTTTTGAAGATATTCTCACTCCAAAGGTTAGAAAAATGTATAAAGAAATTGCATTTGACTTTTTAATTGGACAGCCTGGACAAACTACTGACTCAATTTCAAAAACTTGTGATGAAATTATAAGGTTAAAACCTACTTTGGTGCAATTATCTTTAATGGCATACAAACCGTGGGTAGCTAAATATCAAGTACAAATGTTAGCAGAAGGACCACTACCTGATTTTTTAGAGCGTAAAGAAATGATGGAGGTAATTCATAAAAAATTAGCATCAGGGGGATATGTGCGTAGTGGTTTTGAATGTTATTCTTTACCAGACAGTCCTATGACAAAAGCTTTTAAAGAGGGTGAAGCACACTATGGAGCTTCTGGACATCAACCAGGTGGAAGAGTTAATTTTGTTGCAGTAGGAAGTTCGTCAATGAGTAATTTAGGAAATGATTATTATGTTCAAAATTTTTATGATCTTCCCTCTTATAAAAAAGCTTTAGATCAAAACTTACTACCATCTTTTAGAGGATTAAAATTAAATAATGATGATAAAATAAGACAACACGCTACCCAACAAATTAGAAGCTATTTTAAAATTGATTATAAAAACTTTTCTGATCAATTTGGAATAAATGCCAAAGAATATTTTCAAAATGAAATTGAATATATGAGTGAGATGAAAAAAGATGGATTAATAGAATTTACGAATAAAGGAATTTTTCTAACTGATGTAGGAAGAGATTTTACTCAGAATATAATGAATGTTTTTGATAAATACGATCCACCTAATAAATCATATAAAGAAAGATTGGAGACAGTAAAAAAAGCTAAAGAATCGCAAGCTTCTGTTCAAGAAAAAATTGATAATATCTCAAGTTAAATGAAATATAGAGAATTTTCTGACCTAGGATGGAGAGTATCTGAAATTGGTTTAGGTTGTTGGCAAATAGGTTGGTGCTGGGGAGATATTGAAGATCAAGATGCTAGAAAAATTTTAAAAAAAGCTTTAGACAATGGAGTTAATTTTTTTGATACGTCTGATACTTATGGAGATGGTAGGAGTGAAAAATTCTTATCAGAAATTTTAAAAACATCAAATGATATACACGTTACAACTAAATTAGGAAGACGTATAAGAGGAACCAATTATGCTAGAGGTTATAAGCATGAGCCAATGGAGGAGTTTATTGACAGATCTTTGTTAAATTTAAAAATTGATAAAATAGATTTAGTTCAATTACATTGCCCACCAATTGAAGTTTGTAAAAAACCTGAAACCTTTGAAAAAATGGATGAATTAGTTAAAAAAGGTAAAATTCTACATTATGGTGTGAGTGTGTATAATTTATCAGAAGCATACGAAGCAATTAAATATGATAATGTAAAAAGTATTCAGTTAGTTTTCAATATGTTTAGACAAAAGCCACTTGATGATTTTTTTAAATTAGCAACAGAAAAAAAAATAGCTATAATTGCAAGGGGACCCCTAGCAAGTGGATTATTAGGTGGCGAATTTAACAATGAGACCAAATTTGCGGAAAATGATCATAGAAATTATAATATAAATGGAGAAGCATTTGATATTGGTGACACTTTCTCAGGAGTTAATTTTTTAAAAGGATTAAAAACAGTAGATAAACTGAAAGAAATACTGCCCATCAACTATACTATGTCACAGCTAGCCTTAAAATGGATATTGATGCATAAAGCAGTGACTACAGTGATCCCAGGTGCAGTTAGTCCAAGACAAGTAGAGAGTAATTGTAAAGTTTCTGATTTAAAAGATATCGGTGAAAAAATGACTATAATTAGAAAAATTTACGATGATTTTATAAAAGTGGATGTTCATCAAAAGTGGAATTAATTTTAAATGACACTGGTTTACAATAATCTTGGAAACTCAGAATTAAAGGTAAGTAATATTTGCCTGGGAACAATGACTTTTGGGGAACAAACTAGTGAAGATGAAGCTTTTAAAATTTTAGATTTTGCATATTCAAGTGGAATAAACTTTATTGATACTGCTGAAATGTATCCTATTTACCCTAAAGCAGTAACCCAAGGTTTAACAGAAAAAATAATTGGTAAATGGATGCTTAATAGAAAAGTAAGAGATAAGATAATTTTAGCTACTAAAATTTGCTCAAGTCATCCAAAAGGAATTGGAGCAACAGAATTAAGATGGATTAGAGGAGGTGGAAAAAATTTAAGATTTGATAAAAAAAATTTTGAACTAGCAGTTAATGACAGTTTGCGAAGATTGAAAACTGATTTTATTGATCTTTATCAACTTCACTGGCCTGAACGAAATGTTCCTATGTTTGGAAATCTAGATTTTGAATATGATCCAAATGAAGCGCATTGGACACCTATAGAAGAAATTTTAGATATACTTCAAGAATTAAAAAAAAGGGGTAAAATTAGATATTACGGTTTATCTAACGAAACAGCCTGGGGTTTTGCTAAATTTATACACCTCTCTGAAAAATATAATTATACAAAACCAGTTTCGATACAAAATGGATATAACTTGATCAATAGGGTATTTGATATTTCAAATTCAGAAATTGCCTTAAGAGAAAATTGTGGTTTATTAGCTTACTCCCCTTTAGCTGGAGGAAGATTATCAGGAAAATATATTAATAAACAAAAACCGGAAAAAGCCAGGTATACTTTATGGCCTGGAAGATTTTCTAGACATAATACTGCTAGAGGAGAATCTGCAATAAAAAAATACGCTGAATTATCAAAGAAATTTGAAATTGATTTTAATTGTTTAGCAAATGCTTTTGTGCTGACTAGACCTTTTGTAACTAGTAGTATTTTTGGGGTGACTAATCTTAATCAACTTAAGCACAATTTAAAGTCGACAGAAACCAATCTAACAAAAGAGATTTTAAATGAAATTAATAAAATTCACTATCAAGATCCAAACCCATGTGCTTAATTAATTTAAAGTTTTTTAGAACACATATCAAATAAATTGAAATATTAGCATTGATAGGCCTTGCACGTTATTAAATTATATTGAAACAAGTAGTTTTATAATAACAATATCAAAAAATAACAAAGTAATCTTTACATTTATAACAAATATATTGATATATTAATGATTATGAAAAATCCAATTTTTGACGAATTAAAAAAATTAAAATTAGTTTCTAGAAATGACTCGATTGTTTTAAATAATAAAACAAGAGATAAAAAAATTAAAGTAATAAAAGATTTAAAAACTAAAATTATATATTTGGAGGAATACATAACATCTAATCAATACTACTCCTCATTAAAATATAAAGATGGTGATAAAAAGGCTATTAAAAAAAATAAAAAAAAAATAGAAAATATAAAAACATTTTCTGGAAATTTAAAAACTCCGATAATTGAAGATGACATCAGAAGATATACCCAATTTAAAAAACTTATTAATAAAAAAGATGTGCTTGACTTTGGATGTGGATGGGGTGGTTTTCTAAAAAATATAAAAGAGTCTAAATCCTTATCAGGAGTAGAATTAAGAAAAGAATGTATAAATCATATTCGATATAACGCTAAAAATATAAATATATCAGACAATATTAATTCATTTAATAAAAAGTTTGATATTATTACAATGTTTCATGTTTTAGAACATATTCCTTATCAAGTTGAGACTTTGAAACTTATAAAAAAAAAATTAAAAAATAAAGGAAAAGTTATTATTGAAGTTCCTCATGCTGAAGATTTTTTACTTTTACAAGAAGAATTAAAAGAATTTAAAAATTTTACTTTTTGGAGTGAGCATTTAATACTTCATACCTACAGATCATTAAAGACAATTCTTGCTAAATCAGGTTTTAAAAAAATTAATATTCAATACTATCAAAGATATAACTTTTCAAATCATTTAGGTTGGTTTTTAAAAAGGAAACCAGGAGGTCATAATTATTTTAAAAAACTTGTTAGCAACAAGTTGAATAATTCTTACTGTGAAAATTTAAAAACATTAGGACAAACTGATACGTTAATCGCTATAGCAGAATAAATTTAAACTTAAACAATTAAATACTCTAAAAAATACATTTACTAAATCCAAAAATTTTTTTCAGTGCATAAATCAAGCCAATTGAGCTATTAGTACTGGTCAGCTGCACGCATTACTGCGCTTCC
>MDTB01163128.1_pt1 | contig 14395 bp, 13 predicted proteins | sample 811161 | NCBI WGS metagenome assembly MDTB01 (sample SAMN05326650, study PRJNA326480) | marine metagenome | isolation source: seawater | place: Mediterranean Sea | collected 2009
GTATTTTATTATTTATTAAATTTTTAAAGTTTCGTTAATCTCTTAATCCTAAACTATATTGAGTGTATTTTACGATCTTTGCGAAACATATAAATATAATTTTAAATAAACTGTGAAATTTATACCACAAATGGAGCCTTGGTTTGGCATTGAAGAGCAAAATGCCTTAAATAGATACATGTCTAACAGAGGATGGGTCACAGAATTTAGAGAAACAGAAAAATTAGAAACAGTCATTGCTGATTTTGTAAATGTAAAACATTGTATTCTAGTGAATAATGGTACTATAAGTTTGACCTTAGCAGCGCTGGCATTAGGTATTGGATTTGGAGATGAAGTTATTGTTCCTAATTACACAATGGTAGCTACCCCAAATTCTATAGGAATGATTGGTGCAAAACCTATTTTCGTTGATGTTGAGAAAAATTCGTTATGCATTGATTTTGGTTTAGCCAAAAAAGCAATAACTGATAAAACTAAAGCTATTATGTTAGTTTCAGCAAATGGCAGGTATCCTAAAAAAAATATAGATGAGTTTAAAAACCATTGTGATAAATTAAATATTCATATAATTGAAGATGCTGCCCAAAGTTTAGGCTCCTATTATCAAGATGGTACACACATAGGAACTAAGGGTGCTTTAGGCAGTTTTTCTTTTTCTGCTCCTAAAATTATTTCTACTGGTCAAGGAGGGGCCATTGTAACTAATGACGATACTTTATCATTCAAATTAAGAAGATTGAAAGATTTCGGGCGGAATGAGGGAGGTCTTGATATTCATGATTCCATTGGCTATAATTTTAAGTTTACAGATATTCAGGCGGTTATAGGGCAAGAGCAGATGAAAAAACTACCATGGAGAGTAAAAAGGAAAAAAGAAATTTTTAGTATTTATAAACAATTATTAAAAAGCACAGAGCAAATTCAACTTTTTAATCATGATTTGAACAATACGTCGCCTTGGTTCATTGATTGTTTGGCGAAAAATAGAGACAAGTTATTATTATTTTTAAAAGAAAAAAATATAGGCTCGAGGGTTATGTACCCTCCTATAAATAAACAAAAAGCATACATGGAAAAGGAAACAATGGTCGTTTCTGAATTAGTTGGCAGGGAAGGTCTTTGGTTGCCTTCTGCTAGTCAATTAAGTGATGAGGATATAACTTTAGTTTGTAATACAATTAAATCTTTTTACAAATTAAATAGTTAATCTAATCTATTTAAAAAATATAAAATGAGATTTGCTCACATAATTAATCCTGTTAAAGTAAAAAAAGATCGGGATTTGTATTTTGCCCAGCCAGTGACTTTTGAAACTTTCAAAATAGCTAAAAATTTTTCAAATATTGATGTAATTCAATGTTCTGTACAATATGAAGAAGACAGAGACATTATACCAGACCATATAAAAATTCTTGATAACCTATCCTATTCAGTTTTAGATAAAGGTGATTTTAAATATAAGCTACCTTTTATTAAGGAAATTTTCAAAATAGGTTATGAAAATAATATTGATGCTGATTTTTTAATATATACTGATAGTGATATAGCTTTGATGCCTAATTTTTATTTATCAATAAAAAATATTTTAGAGCAAGGTTATGATTCAATTATAGTAAATAGAAGGGACATTTCTGATTCCAAGAAAGAAATAAAGGATATACCATATATGTATTCTCAGGTTGGTGTAAAACATTCAGGTTGGGATTGCTATATAATTAAGACAAGTGATTATAAAAAATTTAATTTTGAGGAATCTATCGTTGGAGCGGTAGGTGATGGAGAAATTATAAGGGCAAATATGATTGATAATTCAAAAAATTTCATTGAATTAAAGAATGAGCATCTTACGTTTCATCTGGGTATTTCACCGAGATTAACAGGGCAATACAGCGATATTGATTGGGTAAAACTGAACTTATATAATAATGGACAGGCAAAAATTGTCATTCAGAATATAATTAATAATTCAAATCAAAAAGATCTTAAATGGGCTGAAATGAGATTAGATTTTTTAAAAAATCGAGAAAAGTTATATTTAGATGCATTGAACGATAGCAATAGATTTTTTGGTTATTGGAAGCTAAAAAAAATATATAATTTTTTCTCTAAACATTTCAGGAATTCATAATTAGAATTCATTCAAAACTCGGTAGTCTTTCTCAAGAACCCATTTTTATTGTTGGTTTCCCGAGGTCAGGTACAACCTATCTTCAATCTCTTTTGACTACTCAAAATGGATTAGTTTCATTCCCTGAAACACATTTTTTTAATAGGATTTTTAATCCATTTTTTAAGAATGATTTCCAAAAAGTAACAAAAAAAGAATTAATTAAAATAAAAAACATTACCAACAAAATGAATGATGTTTATTTCCCCTTAAAATTCTTACAATTTTTAGATGAAAAAGATTATAATGGTAATTTATCATTAAAAGATATTTTTGAAATGTTTGTTTTATCTAATCTAGATGAGCAAAATGATATGAATATTTCAAAAGCTAAGTGGGTTGAAAAGACACCTGCGCACATAAACCATATTGATACTATTTTAAAATATTATCCTAAAAGTAAAATAGTAGTGATTTTTAGGAACCCGTTAGATTCTATATGCTCAGCAATTTATAATTTTGATAATGGCTACATTAGTAATTATTTTTATTGGATTAGAAGGTGGAACTACAGCGTTTTATTGATGGAAAAATTTAAAAAAAAATATCCCTCTAACATATTTTGTATAAAATATGAAAATATTAAAAAAGATAAAATATTGGAAATGACAAAATTATTTTCTTTTTTGAAAATTGATCTTAATAATAATCTTTTAGAAAATTCTCATCATGAAGCAAAAAAATTAATTGTTAATCATGAATTTTGGAAAAAAAGTAATTTTGAAACTGATTTTAAGAATAAAAGGCAATCTCCAAGGTGGTATTATTTTTTAATCTTGACGATTCACTTTATGACAATAAAGAATAGAAAAAAATACAACTTTTAAAAAGAAGAATAATAATTTAAAAATTAAAAATATGTGTGGAATAGCAGGACTATTAGATTTTAACTCATCGCCAGATCAAGAGAATTTAGAAAAAATGCTTTTTTCTATTAAGCATAGAGGTCCTGATTCAAAGGGTGATTATCGAAATAATTTTATATCCATGGGGATGCAGCGATTATCTATAATTGATATTGATGGAGGTGATCAGCCAATAAGCAATCATGAAAAAAATGTTTTTGTGATTTGTAATGGTGAAATTTATAATTATTTAGAATTAAGAAATGATCTAATAAAAAAAGGATATAGATTTAAAACAAAATCTGATACAGAAGTTCTTGTGCATTTATATAAAGAATATGGCAAGAATATGTTTTCTTATCTTAATGGTATGTTTGCTTTTGCTATATGGGATGATATTAAAAAGAAGCTTATTCTTTGCAGAGATAGGATGGGAATAAAACCTTTATATTACTATTTCGATGGTTCAAGATTGATTTTCTCGAGCGAATCAAAATCTATTTTACTGCATGATTACGTAGATAAAAAAATAGATAAACAAAGCTTAGCAGATTATTTAATGCTTGGATATGTACCTAGAGAAAATACTTTATATAGTTCAATTAAAAAATTATTGCCTGGAGAATATATTGAATACAAACCACAAAAATTCTCTATCAGTAGCTGGTGGAAATTAGAAGACTATTCCCAAATTGAAAGATTCGGCAATGTGAAAGATAGAACTGAAGAATTTGTTGAACTTTTTAAAGATTCAATATCTTTAAGAATGAGAAGTGATGTTCCAGTCGCCTCATTTCTTAGTGGAGGTTTAGACTCAACGCTAATTACTCTAATATCCAATGGAATTGCTAATTACAAATTAAATACATATAATATCAAATATGATAATGCAGTTTTCGACGAATCTCCTTTTGCTAATGATGTAGCAAGAATATGTAATTCAAATCATAATCAATTAATTATAAATAAGTTTGATATGATTAATGAGTTACCAACAGTTTTATGGCATATCGATAATCCAAGCGCTGATCCAACTGTGATTTCACAATATTTAATTAGTCAGGCAGCTTCAGAGGATGTAAAAGTAAGTTTAAGTGGTTTGGGTGGCGATGAACTTTTTGGTGGTTATCAGCATTACATTGATTTTAAAGATGGTCGAGGAAGAATAAAAAATCTAATTGGTGAAAATAAAAATATTGCTAGGATAATTGCTCCACTGTTTAAACAAATTTCATCAAGTGCTTATAATGTTTTAAAGGTTATTAGTGACCCCGGATTGCTCTGGTCAAGTCATCTACCTAGATTAAATCAAGGTTATTTTAATCAAGTTGATTTAATAGATCTTGGTATTGATACTGAACTTAGATATGAGACGATTTTTGAAGAATTATGGAGATCATATCCAGGAAATGATACTGTAGGGCAGAGGCAGTTTATTGATTTGAAAACATATATTCCTGATCAGTTATTAATGTTTACTGATAAATTATCTATGGCTAATTCATTAGAAGTAAGGGTCCCTTTTCTTGACCATAGAATTGTAAGTTTTGCAAGTGCAATACCAGGTAGTCTCAAGAATGATAAATTGGACCATGATAATTTTAAACAATTTTTAAAATCATCTTTTAGTGATATTATTCCTAATTCAATTAAGAAAAGAAAGAAAATGGGTTTTGTCCCTCCTATAGTAAGTTGGCTTAAGAATAAAGATTTCATCGATTTAATAAATAATTTACCAAATCAATTTGATGGAATTTTAGATTTAAGTTTTTTAAAAAAAATTGGTAATGATAAAGATTTAATAGTTAAAAATCATAAAAAAATATGGTCACTGATTACTTTAGCATCATGGTTTAGGTTAAGAGAAAACAATTCAAATCGTAACAGGAGTATAAAAGAATTAATTAAATGAATATATCAATTATAGGACTTGGATATGTTGGAGTGATAACAGGAGTTTGTTTGTCATCATTAGGGCACAAAGTATTTGGTTGTGATCTTTCTAAAGAAAAAGTAAAGATGTTATCAAATGGAGTAATGCCTTTTTTAGAATATGGTTGTGAAGAGCTTTTAAAAAAGTCTATTTTAAATAAAACTTTTTCAGCATCTACTTCACTTAAAGATATGCTAGATGAAAGTGATTTAACCTTTGTTTGTGTAGGCACGCCGTCCCTTAATAATGGTGAGGTAGACCTATCATCGATAAAAAAAGTACTCAAAGATATTAATGAATATTTAAAAAATAGAGATCGATGGTTAGGTATTTGTATTAGAAGTACTATCCCGCCAGGCACTATAAATAATACGGTAATACCAATTTTTAATGTGGAAAATTACTTAAATAATAAATACAGCATAGCATTTTGCCCTGAATTTTTAAGAGAGGGTAACTCAGTAAATGATTTTTTTAAACCACCATTAACAGTTACTGCTTCCAGTGATAATAAAATTAAAATGTTATTAAATGAACTTTGGTCTTCAATACCAGGTAAGTTTCAAGGAAATGAGGTGTCTTTTGAAGAAGCAGAATTATATAAATATACTTCTAATGCATTTCATGCTTTAAAAATATCTTTTGCAAATGAAATTTCACTTATTTCAAAAGAATATAATGCAAACCCTAATGTTGTAATGGATCTATTAAAATCTGATACCTTATTAAACATAAGTACCAAGTATCTAAGGCCAGGCTATGCTTTCGGAGGTTCATGTTTACCAAAAGATCTAAGGGCTCTAAGTCATTTAGCAAAAAAAAATAATCTTGTTATTCCAGTTTTGTCAAATATTTTAAAAAGTAACGAAAATATTATTCTAAATGCAAAAAATCACATCATTAAAAATTCATATGGTGCAATAGGTTTTGCTGGAATTACTTTCAAAGACGGTACAGATGATTTAAGAGAAAGTTCAGTTTTAAAATTAATTTATGATTTGAGTAAAAAATACGATAAAATTTCTGTACATGATGAAAATATTGATATAAATAATCTTACTGGAGTAAATTTAAAAATCTGGCAAAAATTTATTGAATTAATTGAACCAGTTGTTTACGAAAAAGCCGAGGACTTTATTAAATCTGTTGACACAATAATCATTCATGGCTTGCAAGAAAATGTTTTTAAAGAAATTAGAAAAAGTAATTTGAAAAAAAATGTAATTGATTTAAATGAAATTTAAAATATTTCGATTTTTACAATTTTTCTCATAACATGAACATTCTATTTATTTGTACTGGTGGTCCGCCACTCCCGCATGGTACTGGTCATCAAGTGCATAACTCAGGAAATATAGAATGCCTTATCCACTTAGGACATCAGGTTGATGTAATTATTTTATCAAAAAACCAAAAAGAATCAAAAGCAGAGGTTCTTAAGACGAAAAAGTATCATCCAAAGTTGAATAGTTGTCAAACTATAATTTTAAATGAAAAAAAAACAACCTCATTAAATACTTTAAAACTATATAATATCTTTACAGAATTGATAAAATTATATTTTTACCCTATTCAATATTTTACATCCAAAAATTATAAATCTGTATGCAATGAAATAAACTCTATAATTTTAAATAATAAAGTAGATATTATATGGTACGAAGATTTTTATGTTGGTGTTTATGATTTTCTATTAAATAAGAGTATTCCTATGATCTATAATATGCACGATATTCAAGCTAATGCATATAAAAATAGAAATATTTTATATTTTAATAATAAAAATAGTTTTTCTAATGTGGTTAGACGTGTAATTGTGAATGCTCGATATCAAGTTTTAAAAAGAAGTGAATTGAAATTACAAAAAAGAAGTAAAGTCGTTCTTTCTGGCAGTTCAACTGATGTAAAATATTTGAAGGGAAGAGGTGTTAATTCGATATTAAGAAAAATATACATAAAAGGTGGTCCAGAATTAAGTTTGAAGAAAAGAGAAAATTTTATAAAAAATAAAATTTTTAATGAAAAAAAATTGAAAATAATGCACATAGGAGGTGTTGATGGTAGTTTTACTTCAGTAAGTCTATTGTGGTTTATGAATCAAGTTTGGCCGAAATTATTAAAAGATCTAAATATTTATAATTTAGAATTACATATAATCGGTGGGGGCAAACCAAGTCCCGAGTTAAAAGAAAGCTTTAATAAACCAAATGTATTGTATCGAGGATATGTTGACAATATTTGGGATGAGTTAGTTGACTCTTTTTTCGTTGTTGTACCAGGTAAATTAATTACTGGTGTTCGAATAAGAGTTCCTACAATTTTTTCAATGATGGTGCCGGCGATAGGCAATAAAGTTTCATTTGATGGAATGTTTAAAAATAATAAGATGCAAGGAGCACTTTTTGCTGAAAATAATCATCAATTTTCTAAAAATATTAAAATGATGGCTGATGATCATGATTATTATTTAAGGATTTGTAAAGATGCTATGGCATTTTATTTAAATAATCATAGTTTAAACAAAGCAGCAAAAGATATTGATAACATAATTAAAGGGGTCATGGTTTAAATACCAAAATATTTATGATTACTTTTAAAGAGATTGAATTGATCGTATATGATTTTGATGGTGTTATGACTAATAATAAAGTATTGTTGTCGCAAGATGGTCAAGAGTCTGTTATCTTAAATAGAGCTGATGGTATGGGAGTATCTTTATTTAAAAATAAGGGTGTTAAACAAATGATTATAAGTACTGAAACAAATCCAATTGTTACTTTAAGGGCGGAGAAGCTTGAAATAGATGTTATGCAAGATGTAAAAGATAAAAAAAGTGCTATTATAACAATTTGTGATAAAATGAATTATGATTTGTCAAAAATTATTTTTGTCGGTAATGATGTAAATGATCTAGAGGCAATGAAAATAGTCGGTGTACCAATCGCACCACATGATGCTCATAATGAGATTCTTAATATTGCTGCCATTATTACAAAAGCAAAAGGTGGAGATGGTGTAATTAGAGAATTATTTGATCTAATTAATAGTAGTAATCTTTCAAAATAGTAATTATAAAAAAGGAATAAATTTTAGATGTTTAACAAAATACTTAATGACTTCAAAGAAGTTGATTTAGATGAAATGCGCTTTGAAGGGTTCCTAGAAAAACGAGCTAATGAAATTAAGAAATGTGTAGAAAATGTGAAGAATGGGAGTGGATGGTATGATATAAAAACTTGCCCAATATGTAATTCTGAAAAACGAGAAATTTTTTTAAATCGATTTGATATTAACATTATGAAATGCAAAGGTTGTGGATTAGGTTATGTTGAAAAATTTCCTAATGATACGAATGATGTTTATAGCGCCGAAGAATATTTACCTATGGCTAAAAGTGATTATCTAGATCATGTTAAATATAGATTAAAGCGATTTGGTAGGGAAAGATTAGATTTAATTCTTTCTTACGTAGACTTAGCTCCAAATGATATTAATCTATTAGATGTAGGTTGTGGTACAGGCTGGTTCCTTGATTATTCTAAATCATTAGGATTAAATGTTTCTGGGCAAGAGTTGGGAAAGGAATTAGCGAAATTCACTTCAAGCAAATTAGGAATAAAAGTATGGAACCAACCGCTCTCAAAAATCCCTAAAGAAAAAAGATTTGACGTAATTACTTTATTTGATGTTATTGAGCATGTTCCAAATCCTATTGAAGTTATTAATGGTATTTCTGACCATTTAGAACCTGGGGGAATTTCTATATTATTTACTCCTAACTTTGATTCTTTGGCATTTAAAATACTCGGTAATAGAAATAGTCTAATTATGCCAGTTGAACATTTATATTATTTCACTAAAGAGTCATTAGGTATAGCTATTGATAAATCTAATTTAGAAATTTTACATTTTGAAACTAAAGGAATGGATATACCAGATATTTATTCTTACTACAAAGATGACAAAAAAGATAAAGGAGCATCAGGATTTTTACGCGAAAATCGAAATGAGTTGCAGTCAATAATTGATGCTTCTGGTTGTGCTAATCACATGCGATTTATTTTGCGAAAGCCAATGAATTAATTTATAGTTATACCAATATAAAATATATAAACCCAAAAAGCATATTATTCAATATATTCGCCTTGCTAAATGGTTAATTAATAACCTATTTTGTTTTTAGTGTGATGAAACTATAAGATTAAAAATTGTTGAACTTTATATATAGAAATAAATAATTAATGGAAAATAAAAAAGTCAAAATAATTGCAGAGATTGGAATTAACCATAATGGAGATATTAATCTAGCAAAAAAAATGATTGATGTTGCAATAGTTGCAGGGTGTGATTTTGTAAAATTTCAAAAGCGAAACCCTGATATTTGTGTTCCTGAACATCAAAAGAGTATTATGAAGTCAACTCCTTGGGGTGATATGACCTATCTTGATTATAAATATAAAGTTGAATTTGGTAAAAAAGAATATGATGAAATTGATGACTATTGTAAGAAGAAAAACATAAGCTGGTTAGCAAGTGTTTGGGATATGGATTCTGTAGATTTTATGCTACAATATGGATCTACAATGAAAATTCCCTCTGCTTTAATTACTGATGATCAACTAATTACTTATGCACGTAAAAAATGTGATTTTCTTATGATCTCTACAGGAATGAGTAATGAAAAGCAAATTGAAAAGGCAATAAAGCTTTGTGACCCAGATTTGATTTTTCATACTAATTCTACATATCCATCACCAATTAACGAATTAAATCTTAATTATATTAGATATTTAAAAAATAAGTATCCTAATAAAATTATTGGATATAGTGGACATGAGTTCGGTTTGGTTACAACATTTCCTGTAGTTGTCCTTGGAGCAGAATACATAGAACGACATATTACTCTAGATAGATCAATGTGGGGGTCGGACCAAATGGCATCTGTAGAGCCTGGAGGATTAATAAAACTAGTTAAAGGGGTTAGAGACATTGAAGCTTCTATTGGTGAGGAAGGGCCAAGAAAAATTCTTAGTAGCGAACTGTCCAAACTTAAATCACTCAGAGGAAACTAATTGAAAATCGTATCTTTGATTCTTGCAAGAGGAGGAAGCAAGGAAATTCCAAATAAAAATATAATAGATATAAATGGATTTCCACTTATTTATTACACTATTAAATCTTCTGTTGATAGTATAGTAAATGAGACCTGGGTGAGCACTGACTCAAAAATTATAAAAAATATTTCTTTATCTTATAAAGTAAAAGTAATTGATAGACCTGAGGAGATAGCACAAGACAATAGTCAAAGTGAAGAGTCACTTTTACATTTTTCAAAATATGTAGATTTTGACTACCTTGTTTTTATTCAGCCAACTTCTCCATTGCTTGATTCTAAAGATATTAATAAAGCTTTATCTATGGTGGATAAATATGACTCTATTTTTAGTGTTTATAAAGAGCATTGGGTGCCAAGATGGAGTAAAACTGCCAAGCCAATTGATTGGAATATTAATAAAAGGCCAATGAGACAACAAAAAGAGCTTCGATTTGTTGAAAATGGTGCATTTTATATAACTAGTAAAGAAAATCTTTTAAAGAGTAGAATGCGTTATAGTGGTAGAATTGGTTTATATGAAATGCCTTTTAGTAGGAGCCTTCAGATTGACACTGAGGATGATTTAGAATTAGTAAGAAAAATTATAAGTAGCTAATTTTTTCTCCAAAAAATTATAATACTGATGAAAAAAATCCTGTTAATAATACCAGATACATTTACCATTAGATCATTTTTATTGACTGATGTATTAAAAATTATCTCCAGAGATAATAAAATATATATTTGTAGCCCCTTAGGAAGTAATAAAGAATTCATAGAGCGTTTTAAAGGCAAAAATATATACTTTCAATTTCTACCCCATTTTAATGAGTACAAAGGTAAACATCAATATTGGCTTAATATAGCATCTGTTTTAATAAATCATCGTTGGGGATTAAAATCATTCACTATTACACAATCTTTAAAATCTTATTTATCAAAAAAGTTTTACATCGAAAGTGGCCTAAAATATATTTTAAAGAAGTTTTTATTGAAGGCCCTAAGAAATAATGAATTTGTATTTAAATTTTTAAAAAAAAAAATAGCATTATCTTTTTTTAATCAATATGATTTAGATATTTATTTTAAAATTTTTGATAATATCAAACCTGACCTGGTCATTTCTACTAAATCTGCAACTAGAATAGAATATCCAATTGCAATGATTGCAGAAAAATTAAATATTAGCCAGATGTGTTATGTTCAATCATTTGATAATATTACTACTAATGGATTATTTCCTGTGGTATATGATAAATGGTTAGTTTGGAATGAAATCAATAAAAATGAAGTAATTAGTCAATATAATCAATCAATAAAGAATGTTGATATTTGCGGTCCCTTACAATATGATTTTGTTTATAAACTAAAAAATAAATTAAAGAAAAAATCAGATTTTTTTAGTGACTTGAATCTCGACATTAATAGGCCTATGGTTCTTTTCGCGGCAGGGCCCAAAGTAATTAGTCCAAATGAGCCTTTCATTTTAGAAGAAATCTTACTAAGCATAAGGAATGGATTGTTACCATCTAACCCAGAAATTTTAGTCAGGCTTCATCCTAGCGACGATTTTCAAAGATGGGAAAATATAAGAAATAAATATCCAGAAACTAAGTTTTCTTTACCATGGGAAATAATAGACGAAGATAAAATGCTTGGTATTCCAAATTATGATGATATTCTTCTTCTGCTAGATTCAGTTTACCATTCTGATATTATTATTAATACTTCAAGTTCAATGGCTATAGATGCTGCTTATTTTGATAAACCAATTATTTGTTTAGCTTATTCTCCTGAACCTGCGCATGATTTTGATAAATTAAGTAAAGATTTATATTTAAGAGAGCATTACAAACCTATAACTGATTCAGGAGCTGTAAAATTAGTTGAAAATATCAATCAAACTATCAAGGCAATTAACAATTACATTGAAAACCCACAAATTGATAGAAAAAAAAGATTGAAAATGTTGAAACTATTTGACCATAATATGGATGGGAATTCTGATCAAAGAGTATCAGAATCTATTTTAAAATTTTTAAGCGAAAATAAATAATGGATAAACCAATTAAAAAGTTGATGTTTATTTTTGGTACAAGGCCGGAAGTCATAAAATTAGCCCCTCTTATAAATGAAGCTAAAAAGTATAAAATGTTAAAAATCTACATATGTTCAACTGGGCAACATAAAGAGATGCTTGATCAGACACTTGACTCTTTTGACCTTATCCCTGACATTGATTTGTCTCTCATGAGTAATAATCAATCTCTATCTGGTTTGACTTCACGAGCAATAATAAAAATTGATGACATCCTACGTAAAGTTAAACCAGACATGGTAGTTGTTCAAGGAGATACAACCACCTCATTTGTTGGGGCGCTAACTTCTTTTTATAATAAAATTAAAATTAGCCATGTTGAAGCTGGGTTAAGGACATATGAAAAATTCAATCCTTTTCCTGAAGAATTAAATAGGCGCATGACAGCAAATTTAGCTGATTACCATTTTGCTCCGACAGAAAATGCTAAAAAGGCATTATTAAAAGAAGGTGTTTTGGAAAATAAAGTTTGGGTAACAGGCAATACAGTAGTGGATGCAATTAATTTTATTAAAGATAAAAGTCTAATGATGAAGAAAGAAGATTTTGATGAATTTTCTGAAGAAATAATTGATATACTATTTAATAATAGTAGCGAGTATATATTAGTTACTTGCCATCGCAGAGAAAATTTTGGTCAAGGCTTAGCAAACATATGTAATGCGATAAAAATATTATCAAATCAACTTAAAAACATCAAGTTTATTTTACCTGTTCATTTTAATCCTAATATCAAAGAAATAGTTTTGAAGGAGCTGGGCTCAATTGATAATATATTTTTAATTAATCCAATAGATTATAAAAGATTCGTCAGGTTTATGTATTCATCAAAAATTATATTAACGGATTCTGGGGGAATACAGGAGGAAGTTTTTTCATTGAATGTGCCAACCCTTGTCATGAGGAATAATACAGAACGTTTTGAGGGCATTTCAAACAACAAATCAAATAGTCTAGTTAATTTAGTTGGAACTAAAACTGATGATATTATTAAAGGTGTTTTAAATATCTTAGAAAATAAAAATCAATATAAAAAACCAAGTGTAAATCCTTATGGTGATGGAAATTCGTCGGGTAGGATTTTAGACATTATTATTAGATCTTTTGAGAAAGAATCCTAAATGAGCAATGAATCATACGTTAGTATAGTATTACCTACATATAATCGAGCTAATATGCTAAGAGGTTCAATTAAAAGCTGCCTTAACCAAAGTTATCAAAATCTTGAGCTAATCGTAATTGATGATGGTTCTACAGATGAAACTGAAAAGGTAGTAGGAGAATTCATAAAACTTGACTCGCGTGTGAGGTATTTCAAAAAAAAAAATGAAGGGCTGCCAGTTGCTTTAAATTATGGTTTTGAAAAAGCTGAAGGCAAATTTTTTACTTGGACTAGCGATGATAATTATTTTAGAGAAGATGCAATAGATATTATGATTAAACAACTTAGAGAAAACCAAAAATATAAACTAGTCTATTGCAATTATATTTTAATTGATGAAGATGATAACAAACTTGATAAAGTTTCTAGAAAAGATTCTAGTTTTATTACTACGGAGCCCACAGTAGGCGCATGTTTTTTGTATGATGCGGGGTGCGCAAAGATTGTTGGAAAGTATAATCCTGATTGGAAATTAGTTGAGGATGCTGAATTTTTTGTAAGGTTTGCAAAACTATTCCCTTGTAAGCTGATAGACGGTGTTTATCCTTATTTTTATAGAGTACATAAAGAAAGTTTAGGGTGGTCAAAATTTGAGAAAGTTCAAAAAATAAGGTATCAGATGTTTTCTCATCATTCTAATAGTTTCAGCTCAAGATATGGGCTATTTTTTAAGTATAATTATGACTGTGCTATTTGGTTTTATAATAGAGGAAAAGCCAATGTGTTATCCTATTTGTTTAAATGTATTATAATGAAACCACATAAAGCAGAATTATGGTTATTATTAATAAAAGTTATTGTACCAAAAACAGTTAAGAATTTTTTTAAAAATAATAAATAGAAATAGGTAAATTGAGAGATGAAGGCTGTCATATTAGCTGGAGGATTAGGTACTAGACTTAAACCGTTTACAGAAATTATCCCCAAACCATTATTACCTATAGGTGATAAAGCTATATTAGAAATTCAAATACAAAGGCTTAAACAAGCTGGGGTAGAAGAAATATTTTTAGCTACAAATTATAAATCAGAATATATATCTAATTTTATTGGTGATGGGTCTAGATATGATGTTAAAATAGTTGTTAGTAA